>Ga0209091_10000339_pt1 | contig 45536 bp, 51 predicted proteins | sample ArcticOcean_MG_C_6_FD_187438 | JGI IMG/M metagenome (GOLD analysis project Ga0209091, IMG submission 187438) | Marine microbial communities from western Arctic Ocean - ArcticOcean_MG_CB8_128 (SPAdes) (version 2) | ecosystem: Environmental > Aquatic > Marine > Oceanic | place: Arctic Ocean...
ACTTTTGTAACTATGATACATAGGCAAATCATGAAAATTTATGTTAAATATTTTGCTAGCGTTAGAGATATAATGGGCAAAGATTCTGAAGATCTTAAAATTGAGACTAGCCTCTCAGCTAATGAATTATGGAAAAGCTTAACAGCTGATAAAAAGACTCCAGTCAGAGTATTAGTAGCTGTAAACCATGAGTATGTTGACAAAAACTTTAAATTAAAAGATGGAGATGAAATTGCTTTTTTCCCTCCAGTTACAGGTGGTTAATTATGAAAATTGAAATTATGAATGAAAAATTTGATCCATGGCAGTCATTGGTTGATTATAAGAAAAATGTTTTACAAAATAATCCTAAAATTGGAGCAACATCTGTTTTTGTGGGTACTGTGAGAGATTTTAATGATGATGAAGAAGTTCAAAACATGCAGTTAGAACATTATCCTGGAATGACGGAAAAATATCTAGAAGATATAGTAAATACTGCAATTAAAAAATATAAGATTATTGATGGACTTGTTATCCATAGAGTTGGTTTATTAGAACCAACAGACCCAATAGTTGTTGTTGCCTCTTGGTCAGAACATAGAGATAATGCATTTAATGCTACACGAGATATTATGGAAGCATTAAAAGCACAAGCTCCTTTTTGGAAAAAAGAATCTACCGATAATGGTTTCAGATGGGTTGAACCTACTGTTGGAGAAGAAAGTAACATTGATGAAGTTTAAGAAAGTTATTTTAGCCTATTCCGGCGGACTAGATACATCAGTAATCGCAAAATGGTTAATGGAAAAGTATGAATGTGAAGTTATCACATTTACTGCAGATATAGGTCAAGGCTCAGAAACTAAAGATGCTAAAGTTAAAGCTAAGAAGCTTGGAATTAAAAAGATATATATAGAGGATTTGCAGGAAACATTTGTTAAAGATTATGTGTATCCAATGTTTAGGTCAAATGCTATATATGAGGGCGAATACTTTTTAGGAACATCGATTGCAAGACCCTTGATTAGCAAGAGACTAATAGAGATAGCTAAAAAAGAAGGAGCTGATGCAATATGTCATGGAGCAACTGGAAAGGGAAATGATCAAGTTAGGTTTGAATTATCAGCATATGCTCTGAATCCAAAAATTAAAATTATAGCTCCCTGGAGAGAATGGGCGTTTAATTCAAGAAAAGATTTGGTTAGATATGCAAGATTAAATAAAATAGCTATAGATTTTGATTTAGGTAAAAAGAGCCCATACTCGATGGATGCAAACATATTACATACTTCATACGAAGGTGGCATTTTAGAAGACCCCTGGAAGAGCCCGGAAGAATCAATGTGGTTAAGGACTAAATCTATTGAAAAATCAGCCAATAAAGCAGATATCTTAGAGCTAGAGTTTAAAAATGGAGATGTTATTAAAATCAATAAAAAAATATTGTCACCATTTAAAGTGTTGGAAAAGTTAAATCAATTAGCTGGTAAACATGGAATTGGGAGAATAGATATTGTAGAAAATCGTTATGTGGGTATTAAATCTAGGGGTTGCTATGAAACGCCTGGTGGAACGATATACCATAAAGCACATAAAGCTATGGAATCTATAACGATGGATCGTGAGCTTTTGCACTTAAAGGAAGACCTTGCTAATAGGTATACGAGGCTTATCTATAATGGTTATTGGTTTAGCCCTGAAAGAGAAAGTTTGCAAAAACTAATTAATGATTCACAAAAAAGAGTTACCGGCACAGTCAAAATTAAGCTCTTAAAAGGCAATGTAATGGTGCTTGGAAGAAAATCTCCTTATTCGATATATAGTGAGGATTTATCTACTTTTGAAACAGACTCTGGTGATTATGATCAAAGAGATGCAGAAGGATTTATTAAGGTTAATTCGCTTAGGTTGAGAAATAGACAGAAATAATTTATTTGTAAACCTTCTCTAATATTACAGTAAATACTAGAGATTCTTTTCTGTATTGTTCTATTTTGACAGGGACAAAATCATGATCAACGGCATACCAAGTCAAAGTACTTCGCTTATTATTTTCTATTAATTTTTTAATAACTATAGTACTAGTCTCTCCAAAAACTGTTTCAATAATATCATCTGAATGCAGGATAAAAGAATATTTCCTCAACCTACCTTTATCAATAATATTATATTTATATTCGAATACCCCTGTTTTCATTTTTTCTTGAAAATCAATTTGCACAGATAGTCTGTCTAGAGAGTAAGGTATATCAATATGCTCTTGTTTATTATTGTTTTCAACTGTATAAGCATAATTGTTATCTAAGTTGAAAATAGTTTCTATAAATTGAAAACTATCTCTTTTTTCTTTTTTAAATTTATATGATATTGGTTTTATCATACCATTGTCTTTTACAAAACTTGTTGTCTCCATCCTATCATCTTTTTTAAGTTTAAATATCCCAGAAGAGTTACTTTTAATATCAAATTTATAAGTAGAACCATTTTTAAATAATGTTTGTTCGCTTGAACCAAAATGGATATTACCTTTGTAAAGATCATACTTATATTTTGAAATTATTAATTCTTCTGCATAAGCATTATTAATGAATAGAAAAAAAATAAATATCAGATATTTATAATTAATTAGTTTGACAAATGTTCTATAGGGCATTCTAATTCCTCGTTATCAAAAAAACATTTATCTTTAACTTGTTTTATATGGTTTTCTATAAACCATTTTATTGCTAAAGGAAAAATATTCTGTTCAATTTTATGAACTCTATCTCTCAATGTATCTTCATTATCATTTTTTAGTATTTCAGTCTTACCTTGTATTATAACAGGCCCATCGTCTAGTTGCGATGTTACAAAGTGAACTGATGCGCCATGATATTTTTCTTTTGAAGCTAAAACCTTTTTGTGTGTATTTAAGCCTTTAAATTTTGGGAGTAATGATGGGTGCAGATTAATGATCTTTCCACAAAATTTATCTGTAAAATCTTTTGGTAATATTTTCATAAACCCAGAAAGTAAAATAAGATCTATATTATAAGTATTTATCAGAGTTAATAATTTATCAATATATTTATTAGATGTATCAATTACTATAGTTTCTATGCCTGCTTCTTTAGCTCTTATCAGGCCTTTTGCTTCAGGATTATTTGATACAACTGCAGCTATATCCATCTTAAGAAAATCATTGCTAATATTATTAATTATATTCTGGAGATTACTCCCATTCCCTGATATAAATATTATTGATTTAGGTCTACTCATAAACTATATTATTATTATTATTATGATTATCAATATAACCTATAATTTTCGGTTTATATTGAGTTTTATTAAATATCTTTGAAAAAGTATCAATATCATTTTTATTAATTATCAATACCATCCCAATGCCACAATTAAAAGTTCTCAGCATTTCCTGTTTGCTTAACATGGCCTTTTCTTGTATTAATTTAAATAAATCTGGAATTTTCAAACTACTTTCATCTATATGAGCAGTATATTTGTCTGGAATTACTCTAGGCAGATTCTCTGTTAAACCGCCCCCAGTTATATGCGCAGCACCATTGATATTAATTTTACCTCTTAGTAACTCAAAAATATCAACATAAAGTTTTGTTGGTTTTATTAGAACTTTACCTAAATCAGTATTTTTAAATTTTTGTGTTAAAGATAATGATCGGTTTTCTATCAATTTATTTATTAGAGAAAATCCATTCGAGTGAAAACCACTTGATTCAAAACCAATTAAAATATTACCTTTTTTAATTCTATTTTTATTGATAATATTTTTTTTATCAACAACACCAACGCAAAACCCTGCTAAGTCATAATCATTCTTGTTATACATACCGGGCATTTCTGCTGTTTCACCACCAATTAGTGGAATATTAATGGATTCACAAGCTCTTTTAATTCCCCTTAAAACTTGTGTGTGTAATTTTATATCAACTTTACTTGTAGCTAAATAATCTAGAAAAAACAAAGGGGTTGCTCCGGATGTTATTACATCATTTACACACATTGCTAGTAAATCTTGCCCTATATACCTATGCTGTTTGAGCTTGGATGCTAATTTTAATTTTGTCCCAACTCCATCAGTACCACATACAATCACTGGGTTTTTATACTTTTTTATATCCAGGGCATATAAGCTTGAAAATCCACCTATGCCAGCCAATACGTTAGGGTGAGTATTTTTAGTCTTTTTTGAGATATTCCCTATGAGTTTATCGGCATTTTTGATGCTGACACCTGATTTTTCATAAGTTAGTTTGTTAATTTTTTTTTTCATGTTTAAATGATTTAGATTTGATTATATATTAATCTATTAATTATATACTTTTATGAAAGAAACTAAACTCAATAAAGATCAAATACCTATTAATTTCAGTTTTATTGCTGATAAGAGCTTCGATAATTTTGTTATTGGTAAAAATAGTATTACTGTTGAACTCTTAAGGGATTTAGCTATATCTAATAGAACAAATATTGTCTTCATAAGAGGAAACCATTCTAGTGGGAAAACACATCTTTGTTTGGCAGTAAATAATTCAACTAACAAAAGTATCTTTATATTAAATAGAAAGAATATATTATCGGCAAGTCTCCAAGATATATTAAAAAATGATTCACTTATAATTGATGATATTGATTTTTTAATTACTAATATTGCTTATGAAGAAAATATTTTTTTTTTAATTAATGAATTTATTTTAATGAAAAAAAGTATAATTATAACGTCTACTGAAAAACTAAATAATATTAATTGCACAATTCCTGACTTAGTCTCTAGGCTTAAATGGGATCAAATACTTGAAATACCTGAGCTTAATGACGATGATAAAATAAAGGTCTTGCAGAAAAATGCATATGAGCGAGGTTGGAATCTCACACCTAAAGTATGTGACTATATAATGAATCATTATAAAAGAGATTTATATTTTTTATGCAATTGCGTTAAATTTATTGACGAGACATCATTATCGTTGAAGAAAAAAATTACCATACCTTTCATTAAAAAAATTATAGAATATAGATAGTTTTATTAGTCCAATTTTTTTGCTAGCATGGCTATTCTTTTTCCGAAGCTTATGCACATCTCTTTTTCATCATCAGTTATCTCCGTATCTGATTTAAATGAAACATGACTTGGACCATAAGGGGTTCCTCCGCTCTTAGTAGTGCTAAGTTTTTTTTCGCTATATGGTATACCTGTAATAATTACTCCATGGTGAAGCAGGGGTAGCATCATACTTAATAGGGTTGATTCTTGACCGCCATGCATACTTGATGTCGAGGTAAATACCCCTCCTGGTTTTCCAGTCAAACATCCATTAAACCATTCTGTAGTTGTCGTATCGATAAAAGCTTTCATTGATCCAGACATATTCCCAAAATGAGTTGGGCTACCAATTATTATTCCATTACATTTATCTAAATCTGATTTATCTACGATAGCATCAGTACTGACAATGTCATTACCAGATATATTGGCAACTGTTCGAATCACAGATGAAACACCTTCAATCATTTCTACACCTCTAGCTATTAATCTAGCCATTTTTTTCGTTGAGCCATTTGCAGAATAATATATAATAAGAACATTCATTATAGATTAGGATATTCTATATGAGTGATAAAATAAAACTTTTTAAGAAGAATATTATGAATCGATTTTTAATTTTTTTGGTATTAATGGCTTTTATTAGCCCAATTATAGCGTCAGATGCTACCGAGCAATCATCAAAAAAATATATTTCAGAAGCTAAACGAACATATAAGCAGGCATTGAAACTTAATAATGCTTGGAGAGACACAAGTAAAATAATCAAGAAAGCATCTAAAGAGCACTCTAAAAAGAATTATAAGAAAGCAGTTAAATTAGCTAAGGAAGCATTAAATCAAGCGAAGATGGCAATTGAGCAACATAATAAACAGAAAGATTCTTATAGGTTTTTAGACAATTAAAAATTTTATTAATTTATCTTATCTGCTATATCTTCAATTTTGATTTCAGACTTAGCATTTTCAGTTCTTGACCTATAAGTAACCGTTTTATTTTTAGCTTCATTATTCCCGATGATGATCATATGAGGTATTCCAATTAATTCCCAATCTTTCATTTTATTACCAAAGCTTGCTTCCCTATCATCATAAATTATATTTTTTTTAGAATTTTTTAATAAACTATATATTTCATTTGAGTGTGATCTAACATCTTTATTTTTATGACCATCTATTTCTACAATAACAGCCTCAAAAGGACTTATTGATTTCGGCCATATGATTCCATTTGAGTCATGACTTTGTTCAATTGCAGCTGCAACTATTCTTGTAATACCAATTCCATAACAGCCCATAAACATGTTTATTGATTTTGAGTCTTTAGTGGTTATTTTAGCCTTCATTTTTTCTGAATATTTTTGCCCTAATTTAAATATATGACCAACCTCTATTCCTTTCTTATGCGTTAAGCCAGTTTTTTTTATTATTGATTCTAAACTATTTTCAGAGTATTTAATTTTTGCAATTTCTAAATTCATTCCATTTAATTCATTGTCTAGCAAGAGATCATCTTCTCCAGTTTCAGCTATTACATGAAACTCATTAGACTCGTTACCTCCAATATTTCCACTGTCAGCATCAACTATCGTATAGTCAAGCATCAGTCTTTCGAAAATTTTCTTATAAGCTAATTTATAAATTTCATATGTATCATCTAGACAGTTTTGTGTCTCATGAAACGAATAAGCATCTTTCATTATAAATTCTCTGGCTCTCATTACCCCAAACCTTGGTCTAATTTCATCTCTAAATTTTGAAGATATTTGGAACAGATTCATTGGCAATTGTTTATAGCTAGAAACATCTTTCCTTATCAGGTCTGTTATTACTTCTTCAAATGTTGGCCCTAAACAAAATTCTCTCTCATGCCTATCCTTAAACCTTAATAATTCTGGTCCATACTCATCCCATCTACCAGACTCTTTCCATAATTCTGCAGGCTGTACAGACGGCATTAATATTTCTGCGCATCCAATATCATTTAACTCTTCTCTTATAATTTTTTCTATTTTTTGGATAACTTTCAATCCTATAGGAAGCCAAGAGTATTGCCCTGATGATAATTTTCTAATCATTCCTGATTTGATCATTAATTGATGACTTGTTATTTCTGCTTCAGACGGGACATCTTTTTGGGTAAAAATTGGGAAATTTGATACTTTCATCTCTTAATCACTATTTAATAGTATTGATATATTATAAATTGATGTTTTAGTTTACCATGAATATAGTTATTATATATAAAGCAATTTAAACGAGTTTAAAGCTAATAAAGTATGTTCAAATTTTTCAAAGAATGGTATGACAGCCATTTAACTGACCCAAATCAGGTAGCATTAGCTCTAATAATATTATCTATTTCTCTGATTACTTATATATTATTGGCTACAGTAACACCTATTTTAGTAGCTATAATACTTGCTTATATGTTAGAGGGAGTGGTTCATCGATTTACCAAAAATTATTCACTTAAAAGAAATACTGTTGTGTTACTTGTATATTTCTCTTTTATTGCTATCTCAATGGTCACATTATTTTTAATATTGCCACTTATGATTGATCAGTTTACTTTATTTGTAAAATCTTTACCTTCGATTTTAGAAAAAGGAAAAATTTTATTACTTAATTTCACATCGTCAGATAAAGCTCTGGTTACTGAAGGTCAATTAACAAATATTTTTTCAGCATTAAACACTGAAATATATAATATGTATGGCTCAATTGTGTCTTACTCTTTATCATCTGCGGGAAGTATTATAGAAACAATGATTTATATGTTAATTGTTCCTATACTAATTTTTTTCTTACTTTTTGATAAAAAAGAAATTAACGGATGGTTTAAAAAATTTTTTCCAGAAAAACTAGATTTATCAAAAAAAGCTTATGCCGAGCTAGATTTAAAAATAGGAAATTATATTAGATGTAAGTTTATAGAGATTATTATTGTTTGGGTAGCATCAACTTTATTTTTTACTATTTTAGGGCTTAACTACTCTTTAGTATTAGGTTTCCTCTGTGGAATATCAGTAATTATTCCATATGTCGGAGCCATTGCTGTCACTATACCGATAGTATTTGTTGGATATTTTCAGTGGGGAACGTCTTCAGAGTTCTGGTATATCGTGCTTGCACATATCATTATACAAATTCTAGACGGCAATGTTGTAGTACCTGTTTTATTCTCTGATGCAGTAAACCTTCATCCTCTAGCAATTCTGATTTCAATTTTATTTTTTGGTACAATATGGGGAATTTGGGGTGTCTTTTTTGCAATACCTTTGGCAGTATTAGTGAATACATTATTGAATATTTGGCCAAGAACTGAGTATAGGCCTTAAACTGGACTAGGAGCATGTATGTTTAAAGGAAGTATGGTGGCTATTGCCACACCAATGAATAGAGATGGTTCTCTAGACCATGAGTCTTTAGAAAGACTTATTGAGTTTCATATTGAAAATAAGACAGATGTTATAGTTTCTGTTGGTACTACAGGTGAGTCTGCTACTTTAACTTTTAAAGAACACTCGGAAGTTATTAAAGCAACATTATCAGTTGTGAATAAAAGAATACCAGTGATTGCTGGTTCTGGTGCTAATTCTACTAGCGAAGCTATAGAGCTCACTCAAAGGTCAAAAGAGCTTGGGGCTGACGGATGCTTACTAGTGACGCCATACTATAATAAACCTACCCAGAATGGCTTGTATGAGCATTATAAAATGATTGCTGATAAGGTTAATATTCCACAGATTTTATATAATGTACCTGGCAGAACATCTGTCGACATGCTTCCAGATACAGTCCATAGGTTATCTAGTCATCCAAACATTATTGCCATAAAAGAGGCTTCTGGAAATCTAGAAAGATCAAAAGAGCTCCTTGAAAAATGTGCCGACAACATATCTATATTTACTGGCGATGATAAAACATCTGTTAGAGACCTCTTGCTAGGTTTTAAGGGCAATATTTCTGTAACTGCAAATGTAGCGCCACTAGATATGCATGAAATGTGTAAATTTGCCATAGACGGTAATGCTGAAGAAGCAAATAAGATTAACTCCAAGTTAGACATATTGCATGACAATCTTTTTACTGAGTCTAATCCTATACCTGTTAAATGGGCTCTTCACAGAATGGGCTTAATTAAAAAAGGCATAAGGCTACCGTTAACATGGCTGGACAGTAAATATGAAAATATTCTAGAAGAATCTCTGTATAATGCTGGTATAATACCTAAAAGTTAAATAATGAAATCAAAATTACTACCTATAACAATAATACTTCCTTTGCTTGTCTTTAGCGGATGTTCTCCAGTAGCTGAATATATTGATAATCTAACGTCCCCAGAAAGAAAAGATTTAGTGGTCTACAAAACAAGTAAATCTTATGATGACACGCAATTTGACTTAATGGTTCCGCCGGATTTAATTAATCCAGACTCATCAGATATTCTAGAGATACCAGGGTATGATGGTGACAAAGGGATGGAAGTTTTCACGGTAGATACCAAGTTAGATGGAATAAGTATTTTAAGATCAGGTAGAGATTCATTCATTAGTTTAAATACAAATAATAAAGAATATGTTTGGAAGAAGCTTTCTGATTTTTGGTTAGCTGAAGGTTTTCGCTTAACTAAGAAAGATTACACCTTAGGAATTATGAAAACTGGTTTCTTAGAAAATCTAAGTGAAGCTCAGTTGGGTACTGTTCAAAGAATTGTTGGCAGGTATGTACCCCTTCTTGTAGCTCCTGAAACACGAGATAGTTATAGTACCAGAGTTTTGCTAAAGGATGACTCACTGGATATTTTAATTACACATTATGGTAAAGAATACATGTCCGATGGAGATACAGAATTTAGGTGGCAGAATAGAGTTAGAGATTCAGAATTTGAGAGCGAGATGGTATCAAGATTATACATCTACCTTGGGGGAGAGGAAGCTAAGTCAAAAGGGTACTCTGTTATCAAATCAACAGGCCTTAGAAGTAAAGCAAGCATGAGTATAGATGAAAATGGGTTTCACACGCTATATATTAATGATATTTACGCAAGAGTTTGGCCAGCTGTTATGAAATCTCTAGACACTTATGGAATCAATATTTTATCCACTAAAGAAGAAGATGGTTTGATCAGAGTATCTGTCGAGGAAGACAAGGCTAGCGACTCATCAATATTAAATTACTTAGCTTTTTGGAAATCTTCAGAAAATATTAATTCATTTAACATAGTACTAGTTACTAGTCAGGAAGGAACACTGATTGAAATTCAAAACGATATGTTTACTAATATCACGAATACTGCAACGGAAGAAGTAATCCGAGCACTTTATGCGGACTTAAGATAACTAATCTTTTATTTGGTGAATTTGAGCATACGCTGAATGGTTATGAATGGATTCAAAATTTTCAGATTCGACAGTATATTCGCTCACTCTATCATCATCAGTAAAATGGCTTGCAATATCTCTAACCATGTCTTCAACAAATTTAGGGTTATCATAAGCTAATTCAGTCACATGTTTTTCATCAGGTCTCTTTAATAATGCATATAATTCAGAAGATGCCTCTTTCTCTACTATATCTATTATTTCTTCAATCCAAATAAAATCTTTTATATTAACGGTAACTGTTACATGTGATCGTTGATTGTGAGCTCCGTACGCTGATATTTTTTTTGAGCACGGACATAAGCTAGTCACGGGAACCAATACTTTTACTCTGAGGTTAGATACTCCTTTTTCAATCTCACCAATAAAAGTAACCGTGTAGTCTAGTAAACTTTTAACTTTAGAAGCTGGAGCAGTCTTATTTATAAAATAAGGAAATTTCATCTCAATATGTCCAGATTCTGCCTCTAAGAGAACAAGCATTTCTGTTATCATTTTTTTAAATGTATCTACAGTTATATGATCTTGATGATTATTAAGTATATGTACAAACCTAGACATATGAGTGCCTTTTAAATTATGAGGCAAGTTCACATACATGTTAAAGTTTGCAACCGTTGTTTGTTCTTTTCCTGATCTCTGTTTAATAACCACGGGATGGAGGATGTCTTTTATACCAACCTTGTTGATTGGTAAATTTCTTGTATCCTCAAGACCTTGAGTATCAGGTAAATTTGATTTATTTAATTCTTTGATAGATTTTTTATTAGTAGCCATTATTTATCCTGTGAAAGTTACTGCTGATTTTTCTGTTTCCCATAGTTTAATTGACTTAACCTCTATTTGCTTGTCATTCATGATTTCAGATAATTCTTTATAAATATACTGGGCAATATTTTCAGCTGTAGGGTTTATTTTTTTAAATGGATCCAAGTCATTTAGGAAACGATGATCTAATTGATCAACAACACCTTTTGTCATATTCCTTATTTCTTTGAAATCTATTACCATTCCAATATTATCTAGTTTATTTCCACAAACTTCAACTTCAACTTTCCAATTATGCCCGTGCATTCTTTTGCAAGCCCCTTCATGACCGTTCAGGACATGTGCTGATGAAAATTCAACAAACGTGGTTAGGGTATAAATATCTATTTCTCCAGTTTTATTTTTTACTGCTCATTTTTACCATATTATGCATATGGTTATTAGTGATTTTTTCTATACCAAGCTCATCAAGTCCCAATTCTGATAATATTTCGCTTTGGTTTCCATGAGGTATAATTTTATCTGGAACACCTATATTTATCAGGTTATTTTTTAATGAATGCCTGCTCATAACTTCATTAACAGCAGTTCCAGCACCACCTAGTATAACATTGTCTTCTACTGTAAATATATAATCATGTGTATTACAAATATCTATAATCATATCTTCATCAATAGGTTTCACAAATCTCATGTCAATTATAGTGGCACCATTTTTTTTAGCTACTTTTTTGACAGTATTCAGTAACGTTCCAAATACAAGATAGGCTATTTTACTTCCTTTCTCAATTATTCTACTCTTTCCTATCTCTATAGTTGTGTGATCTAAGCTGATATCCTCGCCTTGAGTATATCCTCTTGGATATCTAACCGCAGCCAAACCTTTGTGTTTTTGACCGGTAGACAACATTTTCCACATCTCTAATTCATCTGATGGAGTCATGAGAACTATTTTAGGAAGAATTCTTAAGAAGGAAATATCATATATACCTTGATGAGTCTCTCCATCAGCTCCCACTATACCAGCCCTGTCAATTGCCAGTAGAATATCAAGATCTTGCACAACAATATCATGTATTAATTGATCATAGGCTCTTTGAAGAAAAGTTGAATATATTGCTATAATAGGCTTCAAGCCCCCACAAGACATTCCTCCAGCTAACGTCACCGCATGCTGTTCCGCAATCCCCACATCAAAATATTTTTCTGGATATTTTTTCTCAAAATCAACAAGCCCGGAACCTTCTCTCATTGCCGGTGTAATTACCACAAGCTTATCATCTATGCTTGCAGCTTGATCTATCCACCTGCTGAAAATTTGAGTATATGTTAGCTTATTATTAATTTTTTTAGTTTTTGGCTTACCAGTTTTAATATCAAACGGGGTTACTCCATGGTATGAAATTGGGTTTTGCTCAGCTAATTTATACCCTTTCCCTTTTTTTGTAATTACATGAAGAATCCTAGGACCAGACTGATCTTTTAGATTTTCTAATACATCAATTAACCCATTAACATCATGCCCATCTGTGGGCCCGTAATATTTAAACCCTAGTTCTTCAAATAATAAACCCGGTGTTATGAGACCTTTTGCCTGATTTTCTACTTTTTTTGCTATCTCTTCTATCGCTTTAACTTTACTTAAAACTTTTTTACCGCTTTCTTTAAAGGATGAAAATGTTTTCCCAGTTAATATTTTAGTGAGATATTTATGAATTGCTCCAACATTTGGGGAAATAGACATTTCATTATCATTTAGTATTACTAATATATTTGATTTAATTCCACCGGCATGACCAAGTGCTTCAAACGCCATACCTGCTGTTAAACCTCCATCTCCAATTATTGCAACAACTTTATTATTTTGCTTATTTAGTCTTGAAGCAATTTCATATCCTACTGCCGCACTAATAGATGTGCTTGAATGGCCAGCACCAAAAGAATCATATTCACTTTCATCTCTTTTTAAGAATCCTGATATACCATCTTTTTTTCTAAGAGAAGACATTAGGTTTTTTCTGCCAGTCAATACTTTATGCGGATAGCATTGATGTCCAATATCCCATACTAAAATATCTCTTGGTGTATCATATACATAATGAAGAGCTATGGTGATATCGACTGTCCCAAGCCCAGCAGCTAGATGCCCACCAGTTTGAGAAACTGATTCAATAATAAATTCCCTGAGTTCTTCTGATAGAGATAACACTTCCTTTTTGGTAAGACCTTTTAGATCAGCCGGACTATTAACTATGTCTAATATTTTATAATTCTCGCTCATTACTATTTTTCTGTATCATCTGTAATTTGTTTAATTTTTTGCTCAGCTTCTTCTAATGCTTTTTGACATTTCTTAGACAATTCAACACCTAGTTTATATTTTTCAATAATCTCTTCTAAGCCAAGATCTTTTGACTCAATTTCTTCTAAGATTGACTGCATTGACTTTAGATCTTTTTCAAATGTAGATAAATTACTTTTTAATTTTTTATTCATAATTATATAGTACTATTTTTTTGTTATCTTTACATTATTTACAAAATTATTGCTAACCTCAACCATTTCATATATGAAGCCATCTTTTTCAAATATAGTACCTTTTGATGGGATATTTTCTAAGCACTCTAATATATAACCATTCACTGTTTTTGCTATATTTTCAGATATTTTCCATCCTAAAACTTTATTGAGTTCTCTAATTTGAATAGCCCCTTCTATGATATATACATTATTCTTAATTTTAATAATCCCTTTATATTTATCTTCATCCTTATATTCCCCTACAATTTCTTCAAGAATGTCATCTAGTGTCACCACTCCTTTTACATCACCATACTCATCTACAACAAAACCAATTCTTTTTCTTTCTTTCTTAAACTCTATGAGCTGACTTGTTAGAGATGTGTCTTCTGGAATAAAGTAAGGAGCATTAATATTACTTATAATCTTTTCTTTTGTAATACCTCCACTTATTAGCATTTGTATTACTTTTCTTTTATGAAGAAAACCTAAAAGTTTATTAAATTCATTCCTATATATTGGAATCCTTGAGTATTTACAATTTAAAATTTCATCGGATATTTTTTTAAGATCATCATCAATGTCAACCGCTACCAATATACTTCTTGGTATCATTGCATCTTCAATTTTAACTTTCTCCAAATCAAGCATATTCACTATCATGTCTTCATGACTTTTTGGTATTCTCTTGCTTGACTCTTTTACAATTAACTTTATTTCATCTTTAGTTAATAATTCTTGATTAACATTTTCAGGCTTTACTCCAAATATTCTCAGAAGAACTTTCGCAATTAAATTAATAATAAGAACTATAGGGCTGAATAATTTCATCAAAGGATAAACTATCCATGATATTGGGTATGCTATTTTATCTGGATAAAGAGCAGCGAATGTTTTTGGTGTTACTTCTGCAAAAATTAATATTACAATAGTTAGCATTATAACAGATATGGCAACACCTGCTTCTCCGTATAACTGAATTGCTATTAAAGTACTTATGGCAGAGGCTAAAATATTAACAAAATTGTTCATTAGTAAAATTAAACCTAATGTTTTATCAGGATTAGCAACTAAGAAATGAACTCTGGCCGCAGACTTGTCTCCTGTTTTAAATTTATGTTTGAGTTTATATCTATTAACACTCATTAAAGATGTTTCAGCTCCGGAAAAGAATGCAGAAAGCAAAAGCAATATAAAAAGAATTATAAATAGATTTTCAATTGTAATATTAGTCATAATAGATTGGTTGAATTATATACGCTAGTAAAGCTCAAAAAATAATTTAGTTCCAAGATAAGCTATAAGCAAGAAAGACATGCCAGTTAAAGTAAAACTTGTTGCTCTTCTGCCCCGAACACCTTTGGAAAATCTGCTATATATTAGATATGAATATGTTACCCATGCAATTATTGAAAATAATATCTTTTCTAGTAAACCAGGATGTTTGTTCATAGAAACGAATGGAACTCCACTTAGTAGCGATAATGTGAGTAAAATAAATCCAAAAATAATCAAATCAAACATTACCTTTTCCATTTTCTCTATTGAAGGTAATATATTGAGGAATAATGAGTCCGCTACATCTTTAAGTTTTTTTTCTTGGTAGCGTAATAATATTGCCTGAATGGCTCCTAGAGCAAGAAAACCATAAGAAGCTATAGAAACTATAATATGTATTCTTAAGTCTGGATCTATAAAGCCTAGGTTAGTATTATCGTGATATACCATGGATATCAATATTGCAATAGCAGTTAGAGGCAATAAGACCAAGCCGAGATGTTTAATTGGTTTTGTGAACATAAACAGAAAAAATAGATAGTTAACTATAAGAAATGTTATTTCTAGTGATGTGATGAAATTAAATTTTTGATAAACATTGCTGATAAGAGAGTAAGCATAAATACTAAATAGAATTAGGCTTAAGAAAAAAATAACATCAAAAGATGTCTTCTTATAAAAATTATATTCTTCCTCAAGTAGCACATATTTAATGCTTAGAGTTGATAATATATAACCAATTATAGTTAATGTGCCTAATAGTTCCATTTTATTACAGTTTGAACAATATATTATATTAGCCTATATCTAAAAATTAGATAGCTATTAAATATTTTTATAACAAGATTAGCCCTCATTTCTATGATGATAGCAAATTTAATACATAAAAATACCTAGATATCTGATTATTACAAGATTTCCAATAAAATAACTAACTAGTTGCAATAAGTAGTGATATAATTTGGCTGTTTCTAATGAAGGAGATATTTAAAGATTATGGTTAGAATTAGGTTATCAAGAGGCGGAGCTAAGAAAAGACCTTATTATCACATAGTGGTAATGGATCAAAGAGATAGACGTGATGGTAGAAGCCTCGAAAGAATTGGCAGCTATGATCCTGCGCTCGAAACTCAAGACAGAATCAAAATTGATATTGAAAGATTAGATTATTGGGTATCAAAAGGAGCTCAAATTAGTGACCGTGTTAAATATCTTAAAAAATATTCATTAGACCCTGAAAATATCAAAACGCGTGAAAAAATAAAATCTTCACAGTTAGAAAAAGTTAAACAAAAAAAATTATCTAAAAAAGAAGCAGAAGCTGAACCAGTAGTTGAAGCAAAAGCAGAAGCTGAACCAGTAGTTGAAGCAAAAGCAGAAGCTGAACCAGTAGTTGAAGCAAAAGCAGAAGCTGAACCAGTAGTTGAAGCAAAAGCAGAAGCTGAACCAGTAGTTGAAGCAAAAGCAGAAGCTGAACCAGTAGTTGAAGCAAAAGCAGAAGCTGAACCAGTAGTTGAAGCAAAAGCAGAAGCTGAACCAGTAGTTGAAGCAAAAGCAGAAGCTAAGCCGGTTGAAAACACAGAAAAATAAATTATAAATGTCATATGACAATCACATTATTGTCGGCAAGATACTCACCACGCATGGTATAAAAGGGTGGTTTACGATAGGGTCCTACACATCTAACCCCGAAGATATATTCAAATACAATCTCAAAGTAGTAATAGATAATGAGCTCAAGCAGCTAATGGTAACCGAGTATAATCTCATGCCAAAAAAAATCATAATGAAATTAGAAGATATAGATACCATTGAGTCATGCAGTAAATATATGAATCTGGATCTATATACACTCGCAGATGAATTGCCAGAAGTAGAGAGTAATGAGTATTATTGGCATGATCTAATAGGATGCGCTGTATTTGATGAGAATAATGCTTTATTAGGAGTTGCTGATAGTTTATTTACTAGTGGAGATACTGATATACTTGTTGTGAAGAATGATAATTCACAAAAAGAAATTCTAATACCTTTTTTAAAATCTAACATAATTAGTGTTAAAAATAGTAAAATTATTGTCAGGTGGTATAGTGAAATTTAATATTCTTACGATATTCCCAGAATTAATCACTATGTTTTCTAAGACAGGATTCATTAAAAGAACTATTTCAAAAAATATTATTGATATGAATATTGTTGATATCAGAGAATATTCTGACAATATCCATAAAAGAGTTGATGATAAAACATATGGAGGTGGACCTGGCATGGTATTACAGTACCCTCCTATCAAGAATGCAATTCATAACCTTAAAGACAGAGGTCATGTAGTATATCTCTCGCCACAAGGCCAAATATTAACACAAGAAAAGCTTGGAGCTCTATCTAGTTTTAATCAGATAACCTTTCTATGTGGAAGGTATGAAGGCGTAGATCAAAGGGTTTTAGATGAATTAGTAGATGAAGAGATATCCCTTGGTGACTATGTAATATCGGGTGGAGAGACTGGATGTATGGCAATAATTGAAGGAATCACTAGATTAATACCTGGTGCAATAGATGACCCTGAATCTGTTAAACAAGATTCTTTTCAAAATGGTATTTTAGACCACCCTCATTATACGAGACCTGATGATATAGATGGCAAAAAGGTCCCGGAAGTACTGTCTAGTGGCGACCATGAAAGAATAGCAAGGTGGAGAAAAAAGCAAGCATTGGGAGCTACATGGGTAAAGAGACCTGAATTGCTAAAAAACGTGAAACTTTCAAAAGAAGATGATAAACTCCTCAAAGAATATATAGCTGAGTTTAAAGAAAATGAGCATAAATAAGATAATAGAGAAAATAGAGTCAGAACAACTGACATCACATCCTAAATTTTCAAGTGGTGATACTGTTGAAGTATCAGTCAAGGTAAAAGAAGGTAAGCGTGAAAGAATACAGCTTTATGAAGGTGTGGTTATAGCTAAAAAAAACAGAGGTGTTAACTCATCTTTTACTGTTAGGAAAATATCTTATGGTGAAGGAGTTGAGAGAGTATTTCAATTACATAGCAAGATTATTGCTAGTATAAAAGTTAAGAGAAGTGGAAGTGTTCGTAGAGCAAAATTATACTACTTAAGAGAGTTATCTGGAAAATCTGCTAGAATCAAAGAAAAGCTAAATTAAGTTTAAGATCTTTTGAATACTGTATTTATAGCTTTGGGCAGCAATCTAAATAATCCCATTTATCACCTTGAGAAAGGAATAAGAGATATAAATCATCTGCCTGAAACACAAGTAACAAAAAGATCATCTCTTTATAAGTCAAAACCTATTGGTCCACAAAACCAATCTGATTATATAAATGCAGTAATAAAAATAATTACAAACTATGAACCACTTCCATTATTGGATGTTTTGCAAGACATCGAAAACAAACATCACCGTAAGAGGGTAAAAAGATGGGGTCCTAGAACCTTAGATCTAGATATACTTATATATAATGATTTAATAATTAATCATGAGCGACTAATAGTACCGCATCCTGAAATGATTAATAGAGAATTTGTGTTAATTCCTTTGAAAGAGATAACGAATTATGATTTCATCATTCCAAAGTATGGTAAGTTATTACAATATATTTAATAAAAAAATAATATGAAAAATAAATATAAATCTATTGTTATTGAGGGACCTATAGGTGTTGGAAAGACCACGCTTGCAACGAAGCTTGCCAGTAGTCTAGAAAGCAAGCTCATGCTAGAGAGTTTTTCTGAAAACCCTTTTCTTGAAAAATTTTACAAGGATGTTGGTAAATTTAATAAATACACGAAGACAAGTAAATATGCTTTGGCTACTCAGCTATATTTCCTCTTACAAAGGGCCGATGAGTTTAAGAGTAAGGAATATCAGGCTCTAAAAAGACATAATATTATCTCGGATTATTTTATTGAAAAAGATAAGCTTTTTGCAAAAACAATTTTATCCTCAGATGAATATCTTTTATATAATAGGGTGCATGATGGACTCAAGCTTAATATTGAAAAGCCTGGTTTAGTAATCTATCTGCAGACAGATGCACAAACACTTGTTGGTAGAATAAAGGAAAGAGGGGTAAAATTTGAAGGAAATATTACAGAAGCTTACCTTCAGAAAATTATTGACTCTTACACTGCATTTTTTCATTCTTATAAAGATTCACCTTTGTTAATAATTAATACATCTAATGTTAATGTCAATGATCCGCATGGCTATACCATGCTTCTAGAAGAAATTAATAAAGATATAAAAGGTAAAATATATTTTAATCCAATATCTTAGCGAGCATAGTGTATGCCTAAAATTTCTTTAAAAAAAATTAACTCTTTAAAAAAAAATAAAATTGGCATAAGCGCTCTTACATCATACGATGCTAGCTTCGCTAAACTAGCTGATAATTGTGGAATAGATATTATCTTGGTTGGTGACTCTTTAGGAGAGGTTATTCAGGGAAACCCTAATACTCACTCAGTAACAATGAATGATATGTGTTATCACACTAAAATAGTATCCAGAGGAATTAAAAAAGCACTTCTTATTGCTGATATGCCAAAAAATTCATATAAGACTAAGAGCCAGGCTCTTAAGAATGCTAAGAAATTAATTGCTAAAAATATGGCTGATATGGTTAAAATTGAGTTTAAAGAAAAAGATACAGAGGTCATCAAGCATTTAATATCTAATAATATTTTAGTCTGTTCACATATTGGTATTTTACCGCAAACTATTGAGAATAAATCAAGCTATAAGAAAGTTGGGAAAACTATACATGAAGCAAACCGCTTAATTAATGAGGCTATGCTCATTGAAAAATTAGGATCTCAGATGTTGATAGTTGAATGTATAGATGAGCAAGTTGCAAAGATAATATCTGGGAAGTTGCATATTCCTGTAATTGGCATTGGCTCAGGTAAAAGCTGCGATGGGCAGATTAGAGTAATTTATGATATCTTTGAAATAAGTTTTAATGGAGTTCCAGGATTTCTTAAACCTAAAAATAAAAAATTAAATCCGATGAAAAAAATTTTGGAAAAATATATTACAAATACTAACAAATATAAACTTTAAATTGAAAATAATCACATCCATTAAAGATCAAATAGATTATTGCAATTCTCTCGCTAAGAAGAGCGAAAATATTTCATTAATCCCAACTATGGGAAATCTACATAAGGGACATGAAAGTCTTCTTTTTCAGCCTAATCTTATAAAAAATAAAAAAATTGTATCATTATTTGTTAACCCACTTCAGTTTAATAATTCAGATGATTATAAAAGTTATCCTAAATCTATTGATTCTGATATTAAAATATTAGAAAAGAATAAGGTGGATTGTTTATTTATGCCTTCAGAGGATGAAATACTAAAAGATATTAATGAATTAGAATCTTTTGATTTACCTGAGTATATGAATATATTATGTGGAAAATATAGGGACGGACATTTTCTTGGTGTTTTTAAAATTGTTAAGAAACTATTTGAAATTATAAAGCCATCAATAGCTTATTTTGGAAAAAAAGATTACCAGCAGCTGATGATGATTAAGTATATTTCCAAGAAATATTTTAATAATCAAATATCAATTATTTCTTGCGATACAATACGAGAGAATAGCGGGCTAGCCATGAGTTCTAGAAACAATAAATTGACATTATCACAAAGAGATATTGCATCATTTGTTTATAGAGAATTAATTTCTTTGAAAGAATCCATACGTATTAATAGTAATTATAATTACGCAGAACTTCAGAAAAAATCTATAGATTCCTTGTCTGTCATGGGTATTAAGGTAGAATACTTAGAATTATTATCCTCGGATGGTTTTTCTATAAAACAAAAAAATAGCACTGATAATCTAATGCTCTTTGTAGCATTTTATATATCAGGCGTTAGATTAATTGATAATATTGAGGTATAATTTGACCAACTATAGATTATACTTATGAAAAAATCATTCTTAAGCTCAAAAATACATAAAGCTACCGTCACTGATTCTCAGTTGGACTATGAAGGTTCTTGTGAGATAGATATTTCATTATTAAATGCAGCTGGCATAAGTGTTCATGAAAAAATTGATATTTATAATATTACCAACGGTGAGAGATTCACTACATATGCAATTAAGGGTAAAGCGGAAACAGGTAATATTTGCATAAATGGAGCATGTTGTCATAAGGTGTCAATTGGCGACAAAATCATTATATGTACTTATGTGGATATAGATAGTAAAGAAATAAAAAATCATAAACCAAAAGTCATACATGTTGATGGCGAGAATAAAATATTAGATTCAAACACTTATGGCAATGTTAGTTTGATGGAATGAAGGTACATTTATATGAGTACACTGATTAATATTAATGATATCGGCGGAAAAATAACCAAGGAAGATGATCGGTACGTTGTTAAGGATAATAACTTATTAAAAAACCTTGTTATTAGTAGCACAGATTTGAAGCCAATGAAAAGTACATCTGGTCATAAGCATAAAGGCCAGGAAGAAGTATATTTTTTTGTAAAAGGTCACGGGAAGATGGAGTTGGATGATAAAGAAATCCTTGTAAAGGTAGGCGATACTGTTCTAATTCAAGATGGTGTTTTCCATAAGGTTCACGCTGGATCTGAGGGCTGTTATTTTGTTTGTGTTTTTGACGGAAAGAGATCTTATTAAAAAACTGATTTACTAATTTTTTCTACATCCTTCATTAAGTCTTTCTTGTCATTATTATTCACTGTTATGTGTCCAAGCTTTCTATTTAATCTTTCTGATTTTCCATAGTCATATAATTTGTAATTATTATTTATTAATATATTTTCAGGCATTTTTGATATTATATTTAGCATTGCAGAATTACCATTAATTGAGATATTCTTAATATTGATATCTGCAATTGCCATAACATGAGCTTCAAATTGGCTAATATTAGCACCTTCATTAGTCCAGTGACCTGAGTTATGTACCCTGGGTGCCATTTCATTGGCAATCAGGCTTCCAGACTTATCTAGAAAAAATTCTATTACTAATACACCGGTATAATTCAGCTCCTTAGTTATTTTATTATGGTATGATTCTGCCAATTTTTGGAGCTTGGTATTATTATACGGAGCAATACTAAGGTTTAATATCCCATCTCTATGAAAATTCTCAACAAGAGGATAAAAAATTGTCTCAGATGATTTAGGGCAGACCCCTATTATTGATAATTCAGTTTTAAAATCTACTTTTTTTTCAAGAATGGCTTCTGCTTCTCCAGATAGTAACCATGCCTCTTCTGCACTATATTTATTAATTGTAATTTGGTTTTTACCATCGTAACCCAATCTTCTTGATTTTAGAATTGAGTCAGTTCCAAGGATACTAATGGCTAGAGAAAGATCGCTTATGGAATTAACAGTATGAAATTCAGTTGTTGGAATATTATGTTTATTAAATATTTTTTTTTCTTTAAGTCTATCTTGGCAAATTTCTACCGCATACGAGCTTGGGTATACAGAAATTTTATTTTCTAAATATTTTAATGCTTCCGATGGTACATTTTCAAAATCTATGGTCACAATATCACATTCATTAATCAAACGATCTAGAGAGTCTTTATCATTATAGTCAGATTTAATACATTGAGCATATTTTGATGCTGGTGGATTATCACTTGGGTCCACAACTATGAAGTCAATATTATGTTTTGCAGACATTTGAATCATCATCATTGCTAACTGTCCGCCACCAAGAATTCCAATGCGCATTTTATTTTCTAGGGTCTCCATTCTTTAAAACATCAACCGTTTGCTTCTTTCTAAATTTAATCAGAGCATCCTTTATTTTTGGATACTTAGAACTTAAGATACTTGCGGCTAGTAACGCAGAGTTAATTGCACCACTTTTCCCAATAGCTACTGTGGCAACGGGAATACCTTTTGGCATCTGTACAATTGATAATAAAGAGTCTAATCCATCTAGGCTTTTGGACTTAATTGGTACACCAATAACAGGTAGGTGTGTTTTTGAAGCAGCCATTCCTGGTAAATGTGCAGATCCACCTGCACCTGCAATAATTATTTCAATTCCTTTTGAGTCTGCAGATGACACAAAGTCATAAAGAAGGTCTGGCGTTCTATGCGCTGAAACCACCTTAACCTCATATTTAATTTTTAATTTATCAAACATGAGAGCTGTATTTTTCATGGTAGGCCAATCTGATTTAGATCCCATGATTATAGCTACTAATATCTCAGATTTCTTCATAAACAGATTGTATCAGTATCAATTGTACCTTAACAATACTTATTATCTTTTATTAGTCAAATTATGATTTGTTTTATATAATCTTACTTAGTCTAATTAAATGGAATAAATCAATATGTTAGTAATTACTGGTGGAGCTGGCTTTATTGGCAGCAATCTAGTCAATTTTTTAAACAATAATCAAGATGAAGAAATCTTAATTGTAGAAGAAATGGACACTTATCTTAAAAAATTTAAAAATCTTGATGATTTAAAGTACATTGACTGTATAGATAAAAATACGTTTATTAATGATATAAATAATAATTCATCAAAGTATAAAGGCAAGATCAGCAATATATTTCACTTAGGAGCATGTTCGAAAACTACAGAGCCTGATAGAGACTACATAATGTCAACAAATCTTAAGTATTCAAAAGATATCTTAAAATATTCTGCTAATAATAAAATTTCATTAATTTATGCGTCCTCTGCGTCAGTCTATGGAGAAACTAAACTATTTATAGAAGAACCTGAGCATGAATCATTTCTTAATCATTATGCTGAATCTAAATTATTATTTGATCAGTACTACCGTGCTCATAGAGAAAAAATTACTTCGCAAGTTGTAGGATTAAGGTACTTTAATGTATTTGGACCAAGAGAATTTCACAAAGAAGGGATGTTTAGCGTTATATATCACTTTTTCACTCAGATGAATAAATCAGGCAGTATTAATCTTTTTAAAGGTAGCCATGGATATAAGGATGGAGAGCAAAGAAGAGATTTTATACATGTAGATGATACAGTAAAGGTAAATAATTGGTTTAAAATAAATCCAGGAGTATCTGGAATATATAATGTTGGAACAGGGAAAAGTAGAACATTTAATGATATAGCAAATTGTGTTTTAGATTACTATAAAAAAGGATCTATAAATTACATAAGTTTTCCAGATAATTTAGAAGACCAGTACCAAGCATTTACTGAGGCTGATATGTCAAAAATAAAGACCAAGGGGTATTCTGATAATTTTATTAATCTAGAAGAAGGTGTTAAGTCTTATTTAGACTGGTTATCAAAATAATTATGAGTTCAAAAGAAATTTTTTTAATTATCGCTCCTTCTTGGATTGGTGACTTAATTATCTCTCAGTCATTACTCAAGCATTTAAAAAAAGAATATCTAAACTGTCAAATTGATATGATTGTTAAGCCAGAATTAATTAAACTGGCAAAGATGATGCCAGAGGTTCAAAATGTTTATCCTCTAGATATTAGGCATAAGGAATTAGGCTTAATGAAAAGGTATCTGTTGGCAAAAAAGATAAAAAAACACTTATATACAACTTCGATAATACTTCCCAATAGCTTCAAGTCAGCGATTATTCCTTGGTTGGCAAATATACCACTCAGGATTGGTTACAACAGAGAGCTAAGATTATTTTTGTTAAATAAAAAATATTCTCTAATTAAATATAAAGACAGTATGGTTAACCGGTATTTGAAACTAGCAGACGGCTCTTATTCAGATAGTATTAGACCCTCACTTTCAATTAATAGAGATTTATCTGAATTGATTGGTAAAAAATATTTAATTAATAATTCTAAAAAAAATATAGTCTTATGTCCAGAGGCTGAATATGGGCCAGCTAAAAGATGGCCAGCTGATAAATGGATACAGCTAACTAATTTTTATAAGGAAAAAAATTACAATGTTTATTTGCTTGGAAAAAATAAAAGTCTTGAGACAGAATATCAAAGCGTCTTAAAAAAAGATTCGGTCATTTCATTATTAGGAAAAACTAGTCTTGAAGAAGCTACTTATCTTCTATCATTAGTGGACTTAGTGATTACAAATGATTCTGGATTAATGCATATTACAGCCTCAGTTAACACTAATTTAATTTCAATATTCGGTTCTTCGTCACCATTTTATACGCCACCATTAATGAAAGATCAGTTTGGCGAAGTAATATACAAGGCTTTAACATGTAGCCCATGTTTTAAGAAAGAATGCCCTTTACAGCACCTGAACTGTCTTAATAATATTAGTGCTGAAGAAATATTTAATAAGTCTACTAAATACTTAGATTGATGAGATAAATCTCTGCATTTTTAGAAGTGACTTTTTAATATCTATACTTATAAAATTTCTATTATTTCCAACATCAGTAAAAGATAATTTATTTTCAAAATTATTTATTGTTTCCCATCTTAGACTCGTTGATGATTTCTTTTTTGGATAAAATCCTATAGTTCTCTTATTTAGAGCGCCAGCAACATGTAACGGTCCGGTAGAACCAGCAATAAATATATCGCAAACACTTATATTGCTAATCATATGTAAGATGCTTTTTTTAGGTTCAATTACTCTAATTGTCACCTCGCTATCAACGCTAATTTTTAAATTTTTAGCAATTTGCTCTTCCTCTTGCGAGCAATGAATCAAGAAATTATAATTATCAAACTTTCTTAAACCTCTACATATATTTCCAAAATCGTCTAAACTTAACCCTTTTGATGAGCCACCTGTTCCTGGATGTAAAAATATTATTTTTTTATCTGGACTTAGATTATATTCATTTATAAAATTAATTCTATTTTTAGCAACTATTTCATAGTCATATGTTAAATATGGGCCAAGACTCATTTCTTCAATATCAGAGATATTCATTATTCTAAATGCCTCATATACAAGATCTATATTATACTCATATTCTGGTTTTTTAGATTTAGACCTTTTTTGATAAAATTTATGATTATAAAATATTTGAGCTAGTTTTGTTTTGGGCGCTAGCCTCAAAGGTATATTTAATTTTTTTAGTAAATACCCAATTCTAAATGTTGAAAAAAATGATATCGCCATATCAAATTTATATTCTTTTAATGGGAGATAAAGATCTTTGATTTTTTTATCCACTATTACTTCATCAATAAATTCGCACTGCTGAGCAAGCTCTTCTACATTTTTTGATACAAGACATACTATTTTAGAATTTGGGATATTTTTTTTTAATGAAGCAATTGCGGGTAATATTAAAGTAAAATCTCCAATCTTATCATTTCTGATTATCAAGATTTTTTGAATTTTTTTTGCCATTCCTTTTAAATCTTTTTTTTAAAATAAGCTATTGTCTCTTTAAGGCCATCTACCACGTCTACATGAGGTTCCCAATCAAGATATTTTTTAGCTTTACTAATATCAGGCTTACGTCTAACTGGATCGTCTACCGGTAACCCTTTATTTATAATTTTAGACTTTGAATTAGTAAGTTTAATTATCATTTGAGCTAACTCAATAATTTTAAATTCTACAGGATTACCTAAGTTAATAGGCCCAGTAGTTGTTTTTTTTGATGACATCATTTTCATCATCCCGTTAATCAAATCATCAATATAGCAAAATGATCTTGTCTGCTCTCCATTTCCATATACTGTAATATCTTTATTAGTTAAGGCTTGCATTATAAAGTTGCTGACAACTCTTCCATCATTGGGATGCATATTGGGACCATATGTATTAAATATCCTTACCACTTTAATATCTAATTTATGCTGTCTATTATAATCAAAAAATAAAGTTTCTGCACATCTTTTCCCTTCGTCATAGCAACTTCTCGGACCAATGGGATTAACATTACCCCAATAGCTTTCAACTTGTGGATGCACATCAGGATCGCCATAGACTTCTGACGTAGATGCTTGCAATATTTTGGCATTAATTCTTTTTGCTAACCCAAGCATATTGATAGCACCATGCACTGTTGTTTTTGTTGTTTGGACAGGGTCATGCTGATAGTGAATAGGAGAGGCTGGGCAAGCTAAATTATAAATTTCATCAACTTCTACATATAATGGAAAGCAGATATCATGCCTTATAGCTTCAAAGTACGTGCTCTTAAAGAGATCACTTATATTTTCTTTAGTGCCAGTAAAATAATTATCAATACATAAAACATCATTACCTTCATCAAGAAGCTTTTTGCATAAATGCGAACCAATGAAACCTGCGCCACCTGTAACTAAGATTTTTTTCATATATTTTATTTCACTTTAAAAAATTATACCATACCTTAATCTATTCAATTTTGCTATAATATTCTAATATTTATGAACAAGATACTAGCAATATGTACATCACCTGACAAAGGCGGCTTAGAGCTATATTTTGTCAACATGGTCAACCATTTTCATTTTAGTGAAAAGAATATAGTTGCTATTTGTAAAGAAGATAGTCAGATTTTAAAATTAATTAAGTCACCTACGATTGGAGTAACTAAAACTTCAATATTTAATATTTTTTATAAATCTTATAAATTAGCTAGCTACGTCAATAAAGAAAACATCAAGGTAGTTCATGTAAGCTGGACCAAAGATTTATTTCTTGCTGCTCTCGTAAAATTATTTTCAAAAAAACAGATAAAAATTATTTATCATAGACAGATGAAAATAACTAGATATAAAAAAGATTTTTACCATAATTTTATCTATAAAAGCATTAGTGTTGTTTTAGTTATAACCAAAGGTTTACTTATTGATTGTCAGAAATATTTGCCAATAGATAATGATAAAATAATTGAGTTGCCATATGGGATTTCATTGCCTGATAATAATAAAATCTATGATAAAAAAATATTCTTGAATAATCTGAAACTAAAAGAAGATATTTTTACTATCGGAGTTTTCTCGCGTATAGAAGAACAAAAGGGCCAGCATTTAGTAATTGAGGCTTTAAATTTATTATCAGAAAAAAATATACAATTAGTTGTAGTAGGGCATTGCATGGACCCTAATTATCAGAATGGTTTAATTGAAATGATTGATAAATACAAGATGAGTCATCGAGTTGCTTTTGCTCCTTTTATTGAATCTCCAATGAAATTGATGCTAATGCTGGATTTAATTATTTTACCTACTTATGAAGAAACATTCGGTCTAGTTGTTGCTGAATCTATGTTAATGGGAACCCCGGTCATTGGTAGTAATGCAGGTGGCGTCCCTGAGATCATCAGTGATAATCATAATGGTTTGTTATTTGAGTCAAAAAGCTATAAATCTTTAAGTGAAAAAATAATTTCTATTTATAAGTCAGAAGAGCTTAGGATAAAACTATCAAATAATGCTAAAATATTTGCTAGTGAACATTATGATTATCAGAGACATTTCTCTAAGCTAAAAAGTATTATACAGAAATTATGAACAAGGTAAGTGGAATAATAATAACTCTTAATAATGAAAATCTTATTACAGACTGCATCATATCTTTGAAAAAAGTATGTAATGAAATAATAGTACTTGATTCCCTGAGTATTGATAAGACTACTGAAATTGCAAAAGAGCTTGGCGCGAAAGTTTACCTCCAAGAATTTCTAGGTGACGGACCTCAAAAAAAACTAGCATCATCTTATGCGTCTAATGACTGGGTGTTTAGTTTGGATGCAGATGAGAGGCTTGAAGATGATTTGATTGAATTTGTTAACTCTCTAAAGTTGGGATCAAGTAATTGTAGTGCTTATTCGTTTAGAAGAAGAAACTTTTGTGGAAAAAAATGGATTAAAGCTGCTAGTTTCTATCCAGATAGAGTCACCCGTCTTTATAATAAGTCACTCACAAATTATACCATGAGTACATCTCATGCTTATGTGGACTCACCAGCTAAAAATATAGATTGTCATTTACTACATTATACTTATAGTTCATATACAGACTGGATTAATAAGATTAATTTTTATAGCACGACAAGCGCGAAAACTATGCATATTGCAGGAATCAAAAGGTCAAGCATTAGACCGGTAACACATTCATTATTTTCATTCTTTAAAAAAATGTTCCTTAAAGGTGGTGTCTTACAGGGTATTGATGGTTTTACTGTTGCCTTAACTACTATGTTTAATACTTATATGAAATATATAAAACTAAATGAGTTATATGATAACAATGAAGATCCAAGCAAACATTTTCCAGTAAAAAAATCAGATAAAAAGTAAGTCTTTCGGTGTATCAATATCTTTTAATTCTTTTAATAACTCTAAGTCTAATGAACGAGAATTGATGTTATATTTTAAATTTTCAATATTCATAGGTTTCGTGCAATCTATGAGATTTTCATAAGGTCTTTTAACCCCAATTAAGTAAAACCCACCATCTGTTGATGGACCAATAACAATATCTTTTTTCAAAAGAGAATACTCAGCATCCGTAATAATATCTTTAGTTAAAGATGGAATATCAGAGCCAATTAATATAGTTTTTTCATATTTGGAACTTTCTAGAAATAAACAGTTATTCATTCTTTCGCATAGAGATGATCCTTGTTGTTGTTCTATATTAATTTTATATTTTTTTTTAATATCATGGAATAAATTATCTTTTAAGTGAGGGTATATCCATAATGTAACTTTAAAATCATTACTAATATTTGAAACTTCATCTAGTATATTTATCAACATATGCAAGGTTATAAAGGATCTCTCTTCTTTATTTAATAAATCTTTTAATCTTGTTTTGGGATTACCATTGTATGGACATTTTGAAAAAATATTTAAAGAAATCATTCGTAATACCTTTTTAGAATATGAGTTTTAATTCCAAAATGATATAAAAATCTTAGAATTCTCATTTTCAATATAGTTCTTATAAATCCATGCTTATCCCATCTTCTAGATGATGTAATAACATGACTATTAATTATTAAGGGAGCGGATATTCTCTTCAATATAGAACATATCTCTATATCTTCCATTATCATTAGATTGGGAAATCCTCTTATTTTGTTAAAAATATTTCTCTCAATATAAATCGTTTGATCACCAGTCCCATAATTATATATCTTTGATCTTAAGTTTATAAAAAAACTTAAAATTTTATATTTAATTTTATTTTTATTAAATTTAATTTTAAAAAAACCCCATATTTTATCTTTTTTTATATTTTTTATAAATAATAATTGTTTTGTGGTTATATATGTATCGGCATGCAGGAAGAGAAAAATATTTCCTCTGGCAATTGACGCACCAATATTTTGCTGTATTGCTCTTCCTGGTCTTGTTTTTAGTACATGATCCACTAAATTATTTGCTACCTTAATGGTATTATCAGTACTACCTCCATCGACTAAAATTATTTCACAAATATTATGTTTTCTTAATTCTTGCAAATGGCTGAGATTTTTATATATATTTTTAGCTTCATTCTTTGCAGGTACAATAATTGAAATCATTCTACAGTAATAGTGATTTTTTTAGATATTAATGGCTTATCATGTGGTATATGCACATAATCTCCAAAAATTAATTGGAGTGTATGAGTGCCACTCTTTAAATCTATCAAAGTTCTTGTTTGGCCTTTACCAAAATGTAAATATTTCTCATTAGAGGGGATGGGTCTGGAGAGATTTGGCAGTACATCAGTATCAATAACTAAATGATGATGTCCAGATAATTCTTTTTTAATCCCAGCGGGAGCAACAGTCATATTAGTAATACCAAAGATTATTTCAACTGGACTTGAAACTATCTCTTTATTTAATGGACTTATAATAAAAACTTCTGCATCCGGATTGGATAAAGATTTGGATAACCCTCCAGCAGAATTTACTAATTGATATGGCAATAAAAGAAGGCATAGCAAAAACTTTACTCTATTAGTCATAATAATGTTCCACCGCAGCTACTTCCAGACCCAGCTGTGCAGCCATAACAATGATCTGCTACATTTATTTTATCTAAAATATTAATTTTAGATAACATTGATATATGCTTTTTTATGTTATCACTTAAATTTATTCCAAGCATTTGATTAAAATCACAGTCATACATATACCCTTGATAATCTATACTTATTAAAGATTTGCACATTAGGTGATCAAGAGCTTCTCCATTAAAATTATTTTTTAGTAATTGCATATATGGATTAAATTTATTTTTACTTATTAGTGTACTGCCAAATCTAGCTATAGGCATATTAGTTATTAAGTATAAATTATTAAAGATAATATCATGCTCTTCTTTCAAAATTTTTTTATATTTTTTTTCTAAATCCAATTGGTTAGGAGGTAATACAGGGCCTTGAGGATTATAAACAAGATTAATTGCTAAATCTTTTTTATAACCATAACCGAATTTATTAAGTTCCCTTAAAGCTTTAATACTTTTTTTAAATACATTTTTTCCTCTCTGAGCATCTACATTAGATTCTTCGTAGCAAGGCAAGGAAGCAATTATCTCAACTTTATTATTTTTAAAAAAATCAAACAGATGAGCCTTTCCTGGTTCCAGTAATATAGTTAAGTTGCATCTATCAATTACATGGCAGCCTAGATTTTTTGCTTCTATAATTAAATACTCAAAATGATCATTAAGCTCTGGCGCACCACCAGTTAAATCAATAGTTTTTATTTTAAATTTATTTATAGCAAATAGTATCTGATCAATTACTTCTAATGACATCATTTCTTTTCTTTTTGGGCTAGCATTAACATGACAATGAAGGCATGCCTGGTTACATTTATAACCAAGATTAATCTGAAATGATTTTAATTGGCCCCTAGAAATGAAGGGGAATTTTGTTTTTTTTAATAATGGGTAAACATCATGCATTGCTTACGACTGAGTGTTATAATATTTCAATAATAGCATGAAAGATAATTTTATAAACCTAGTGAAACCATTATTGCCTAAAACGGACTATTGTTCGTTCCGCTTCGTTAGCAAGTATACCAATATTATTTCTGCAACCAGAGGAGTCGTTGAGCCAGTTATTATGTCTGAGGATGACGGTTTAATGGTTACTGTATTCCATAATGGTGGCTTTGGTTATGGGGCAACCAGTAACCTTACTCAACAAGGTATCTTAGAAGCCGTAGAGTCTGCTAAGGAATGGGCTGATTTCTCAAAAAATAAATTAACTTATCGTCCAGACTTGTCAAAGTTAAAAAACCAGACTGGTAGTTATTACACAGAAGAAGAAGATGGTTGGTCTAAGACATCTATGAAAGATAAAGCTGATTATCTTTTGAGCGTCAATAAGGCTTTAAAGTCACAACCTACAATTTCTAATTGGGGTGCAAGCATGAGGTTCAATAAAATAGAAACTTTGTTTATAGATACAAATGACTCGTATGTCAGACAGAAGATTTCATATCTATTACCTCAAATTATTGCTTCTGCCGAACATAAAAAAGAAATACAAACAAGAACATTTGGAGGTCATGCACATGCTAGACAAATTGGGTATGATTTTATTGATCAAATAAATATGGTTCAACAAGCTAAAACATTAGCAGAAGAAGCGGTGGAACTATCTAAATCCCCTAACTGTAGTGATCAAATCACTAATGCTGTTATAGCGCCAGACCAAATGATATTACAGATACATGAATCTATCGGACACCCTTTAGAGTTAGATAGAATTTTAGGTGACGAGAGAAACTATGCTGGGTCTAGTTTTGTTACTCCAGAAATGTTTGGAAAATATCAGTATGGATCTAAACTCTTAAACGTAACATTTAATCCAACGCTTGAATCTGAACTAGCGTCATATAGCTATGATGATGACGGTACAAATGCAGAAAGAAAGTATTTGATTAAAGATGGATTGTTAGTAAGGCCTATAGGGGGGTTACTTTCTAGTCAAAGACTAGATTTAGATCATGTCGCCTGTTCTAGGGCATCAAACTGGAATAGACCTCCAATTGACAGGATGGGAAATATTAATTTAGAGCCAGGCGAGGATAGTTTTGAGGATATAATATCTTCCGTGGAAGATGGCATCTATCTACAAACAAATAACTCGTGGTCTATAGATGATAAAAGAAATAAATTCCAATTCGGATGTGAGAAAGGGACTTTAATAAAGAATGGAAAATTTGCTGGTGTTGTAAAGAATCCTAGTTATCGTGGAATAACAGAATCTTTTTGGAAAAACTTATCAAAAGTTGGAAACAGTGAAAGTAATAATATCCTAGGTACATCTAATTGTGGTAAAGGAGAGCCTAACCAAACAATATTTGTTGGCCATTCTACACCTGTTTGTCTATTTGAGAATGTTGACGTATTTGGTGGAATTTAATGAAAGACTACTTCCAAAAAATTTCTGATAAACTTTTTAATAGTTTAGAAAATCATGAAGTATTAGTATTAAATTTTGATGCTGAGAAAACAGATTTTGTTAGATTCAATCATTCGAAAATTAGACAGGCTGGTAATGTAAATCAAGCAACGCTAACTCTAAATTTAATATTTAAGAAAAAAACACTAACTTCAGTTATACGTTTGAGTACGGATTTTTCAAAAGATTCAGTGTTATTGCTTAGGACGTTATATTATCTCAGGAGAGAAATACCAGAATTACCTAAAGACCCATATCTTATGTATGAGAGAAACATAAATTCTTTTGAAAAAAACATAATAGGATCTAAGTTAGATAATTACTCTATAACTGGAAATATTCTTGATAATTGTCATGCGCTTGATATGGTTGGAATATTGTCTAGTGGGACAATCATGAAAGGTTTTGCAAATTCTTTAGGACAGTTTAATTGGCATGAAAGCGAATCTTTTAATTTTGACTGGTCTATGTATACTGAGTCTGGAAAAGCTATCAAACAGAATTACTCTGATCAAGAGTGGAACCAAGAAACATTCTCTAGTCTGGTTTCAGAGAGCAAGGAAAAATTAAGGGTAATAGATAATAAGGAAATTATACTTAAGCCTGGAAAATATAGAGTTTATTTATCGCCATCAGCATTGAATGAAATTGTAGATATGTTGTCATGGGGTGGATTTAGTTATAAAGCAAATAAGATTGGTTCAAGCCCACTTCATTTAATGGAGAAAGGTGAAAAAAGTTTTAACAAAATAGTCTCTTTTAGTGAAAATCTTTCTAATGGTATTTCACCAAAATTTCATTCCGATGGGTTTATCAAACCAGAAAAAACAGAATTAATCGTTAATGGTAAATATGTTAATTCATTAGTATCACCAAGATCAGCCTTAGAATATTCTGTAAACCATAATGCTGCAGAATACTATGAGGCACCCGTATCTATTCATCTTAATGAAGGCGTAATAAATTCAAACAAGATTTTAGAAACATTAAAAGATGGAATCTACATAAGCAACCTGTGGTATCTGAATTTTTCAGATCGTAATAATGGGAGAATAACTGGCTTAACAAGATTTGGATGTTTTATGGTAGAGAATGGAGAATACAAAGGACCAATTAATACTATGAGATTTGATGAGACAGTATATAATGTTTTTGGTGATAAATTAGTTGGCTTAACAGACAAATCACAACTACTAATGGATTCAAGTACATACGAAGAAAGGTCAACCTATAGCTCTACAATTCCAGGAGCAATTGTTGAAGATTTTAAAATGACACTATAATATTATGATAAAAACAAGATTTGCACCAAGTCCTACGGGATGGCTACATATAGGCGGAGTCAGAACAGCTTTATTTTCATGGCTATTTGCCAAAAGCCAATCAGGTCAATTTTATATTAGAATTGATGATACGGACACATCAAGAAGTACAAAAGAATATTGTGATTCTATTATTTCAGCATTACATTCCCTAGGATTAGACTCAGATAGAGAATTAATGTACCAATCAAAAAGATTTGATGTTTATATAGATAAAATTGAATATCTATTAAATAATAATTTAGCTTATTACGATCAAGTGGAAGTGAATGAGAAAACTAAAGATACAAATCTTGATGTCCAATATGAAAATAGATTAAATAGGTTGGGTCATGTTATTAGATTTAAAAATCCTAGAGAAAAATCTGTTTATTTAAAAGATTTAGTTCATGGTGAAATTACGTTTGATCCGAAAACTTTTCATGATGTAGTTATCTTAAGGTCTAATGGAGTACCAACTTATAATTTGACATCAGTAGTTGATGATATAGAGCTGGGTATTACGCACATTGTTAGAGGTGATGATCATTTAAGTAACACTGCTATACAAATTAATCTATTCAAAGCATTTAATGAAACAGTTCCAGTTTTCGCGCATCTTGCAATGATTCATGGTGTAGATGGCAAAAGACTCTCTAAGAGACATGGAGCTGTAGATATCAATTCTTTCCTTGAGGAGGGTTATCTAGTAGAAGCTCTAATTAATTATTTAGTAAAAACTGGATGGTCGCATGGAGACCAAGAATTTTTCTCTACTGATGATTTATTGAAATTATTTACAATAGACAAAGTTACAAAATCATCTGCTATATTTGATTATGATAAACTTAATTGGTTAAACCAGCATTATATTAAAAATAAAAATTTATCAGATATAGCGGATATGGTATTACCATATCTTTCAGATTTAAATATTAAAGTAAGTGACAGGAAGTATCTTGAAAATATTTTAAGTTTAGGGATTGATAGAGATTATAATTTAAAGAATATCGCTTCGGGATTAACTTATTATTTTGAGGATGACTTAAATTATAAATCAGATGACTTTATGAAACTAGATCCCGTGAAATCTAAAACTGTTATCGAAAATGTTATAAAAAAAATATCAAATATTGAGTTTGATAATAAAGAAAATATCAGCAACTGTATCAAAGAGGTCTGCTCTGATATGTCGCTTAAATTTAAGGACGTTGGTCCTGCCGTAAGATTTTCTTTAACAGCGCGGTTAAAGGCCCCATCAATAGATGAATTATGCTTTACTCTGGGAAAAGATAAGGCATTGAAGCGTCTTAATGACTTTTATACTTTTCTATCATTGGCCTAATATGTGCCGAAGCTAGACAATATCTAATTTTTAGATTGAGCTTTTATATATTACTTTTCTTATGTATAATATTCGATATAAAAACCAATAATTTATGATATATGTCCCCATCGTCTAGTGGCCTAGGACACTGGGTTTTCATCTCAGCAACAGGGGTTCGACTCCCCTTGGGGATGCATATCATGGTAATCGTCTTGTGAAAGAAAATTCTATAAATAATTCTAAGCTGCCTAGTCAAAAATATTGCTCAAATTGCTCCTGCCCGATTAATATCGAAATTCCTGAGGGTGATACCAGGAATAGAGCGGTATGTAGTAAATGCAGAACAGTATTTTATGAAAACCCCAAGATTGTAGCTGGCTGCTTATTAATATGGGAAAACAAAATCTTGCTTTGTAAAAGAGCAAATGAGCCAAGGTCAGGATTTTGGACTTTGCCAGCAGGGTTTATGGAAAACCATGAAACAGTCGAAGAGGGTGCTTTAAGAGAAACTATGGAAGAAGCCGGCGCGCGATCTAGTAACCCAAGATTATTTTTGATGTGTAACTTGCCCCATATAAGCCAAGTTTATATGATGTATTATGGCGATTTAAATGATGGTATATATGAAGCTGGGCTTGAAAGCTTGGAGGTCAAACTATTCGCTAAAGAGGAAATTCCTTGGAAAGATTTAGCATTCACTGTGATTGAAAAAACTATTAAATTATATTATCAAGACCTAGAAAAGGGTAACATCGGTATTCATTTTGATACTATAATAAAAAAATGAATAAAAACCCTTATTACTTAAAATATTTTGTAATCTTATTATTGTTGCCTGTTACTTCAATAGCGCATGATGATCAAGATGATAGGATAAAATTTTGGAAAGAATATTATAATCCAAAGCTGGAAGTACATCAGAATAATATTCCTGAGATTAAAATTTCTCTAAATAAAATTGGACCATTTTTTCAGCTTCAGTCAAAAGTAATAAACTTTACGCTAACACCTGACCAAGATCTAAAAAATAATAATAGCTGGACTGGGTATGGGAAATTATTTATAAACGGTGTATATACAACGAGGATTTATAGTGAGTATCTTTTTTTAAAAGAAGTCCCTATTGGTAATAATGAAATCAAAGTAATACTAAGTAGCAATATGGATGTTGATATCGCACATAATAGTAAGATTATCAGCGACTCAATTATTTTTCAATTTCCTGAATATAACTTTGCAGAAGCTAGATCAAAAGCTTATGGTCTATCTATCCAATGTGAATTTTCAGATAAAGGCTTGGTTTCGAGAGATGAGTTATCAAGCAAAGGTTTAAGTCTTTCAGAGTCATCTTCGTATCTTAAATGTCAGTATGACAGTCAAAAAAATACCCTTGATCCGTTTAAAAGTGAAATGACTGGTTTTCAATCACTAACTTATGAATTAAGATTACATTCTCTTTCCAAACGGTTTTTGGTATGGAAAGATTTTGAAGACGATAACATTTCTCTGTCAGCAGCAAGAAAAAAAAGTGACTTAATACAAAAAAATATGAATATTGAGATAGAGAAGAAATACCCAGGAAATAATAATGAATGATATTTTTGACTTACTTTATAGTAACTATGCAATAACATCGCAAATAATGTTTCCCATATTGGTTTTTATTATAATTCTTCTGGTGAGAGAATTTTCTAAATATTCTTCTATGTCTGATAAAATTAAAAATAAAATAATTGATTTAGCCAATATAATTGAAGATTCTGGTTTTACAAGAAAATCTGGTGAAAAAGAATTTGCTTTTATTGAAAGGTATTTAGATAAAATTACTTCTAAAGACTAAGTTCTGCCATTAACCCCATCACTGTCTCTGCATTTAAATCTTGCATACATATATTATTTTTACAATTCTTAATTACTTCAGTGTCATAACATGGACTACATTTTAGATTCAATGTTGCAACCTTTACATTATTATATTTAGTGCTATAAGGTGCTGATTGATAGAAGTTCGTTGGACCATGTATTGAGATTATATTTTTGGCTACAGCTCCAGCAATATGAGCGCTACCACTATCTGTGGCAACTACACATTTTGAATTTTCCATTATAGTTATTAGTTCTGGGATAGTTGTTTCACCTGATAAGTCATACAGTCCTTTTTGTAGTGGGTAAAAATTATTGAAATATTTTTTCTCATTTTTATCACCAACTAAAAATATATTCAGTGAAGTTTCTGATAATACTCTACTAATTAAGTCCTTCCAGTTATTATCTGGCCAAGACCTGTAACCTCTATGGTTTTGATTACCTACATGACTATTAGTTGGACACATTACGATGTAATCATTTTCAATTGGAAATTTTTTAATTATATGGTTTATGTCAATGCCAACAATAGATGGCCTGGCATTATCTTTATTATATTTATGAAATAACTTATCTAATATTCTCAGCTGATGCTTAACTCTATGTTCTTTGAATATGTCATCTTTGATATATTCATAAGGCATACCTATTTTATTCTTAGACCTTGTAAATTTTACAACATCATTGAACTTTGAACCAATTTCGAGATTAATAATCAGCTCATATGGGCTGAATAATGAATTAAGTATTATATTAAATTTTTGGATATTAAATATAAAATGGAGTTTTGTATGTTTTAGTTTATAAACTTTATTAATTCTTCTGTCATATTTAAATAAGTCGCATATACCAGGTTTGGAAACCCAATGTATTTCAAGTTCTGAGCCATAAAGCTCAATTAGTGGCTGGATAACTGACGTTGCATCTACTGTATCTCCCAGTAGACCGCATCTTATCACTAAAACTTTTTTATTTTGTTTTATCATTGTTTCTAGTTTAGAATATAGCCTGAATTACATATTATATTGTAGTTATATTTTAACTAAATTAGGAATTAATTAATACAATGGCTCACTGGATTAAATTTAAACATAAAGACGCAATACATACAGGGATATTAAATGATAAGGAAATAGAGTGTTATGAAGGCGACATGTTCAGTAATCCTTCTAATACCGGCAAGCGCATTAATTTAGATGAAGTTGAATTGATAAATCCATGTAATCCATCGAAAATGATAGCTTTATGGAATAATTATAAGACTCTCGCTGATGAGAAAGGCTTATCTAAACCCAATAACCCACTATATTTAAATAAAGCAATATCTTGTATTTTAGAGCCTGGCAAAGATATAGTTAGACCTAAGTCTTATGGTGAAGCAATTTTTTATGAAGGCGAGCTTGGTATTGTAATTGGAAAACATTGCAAGGATATAGAAGCTGATGCAACTAAGAACTATATTTTTGGCTATACATGTATAAATGATGTTACTGGGATGGATATAGTAAAAAAAGACCCAAGTTTTGACCAATGGACTAGGTCAAAAAGCTTCGATACATTTGGTATTTTTGGACCTGGTATAGAAACTGAAATAGATCCTATGAACATACAAATTCAGTCAAAACTTAACGATAAAGTTGTCCAGGATTATAATACTAGCGATATGTTTTTTAATGTTTATGAGATTGTAAGTTTCCTATCTAAAGATATGAGTTTATATCCAGGTGATATAATTGCATGCGGAACTAATGCCGGACTTGGTCCGATGGAACACGGCGATCTAATTCAAGTTAGTCTTAATGGTATTGGGAAAGTAATTAATAAGTTAAATTAGGATTATCGTCTTTTCCATATATCAGATGAGTTTTCTGGTCTAGCTTCTGGTATTGCGTCAAAATCAATATTTTCAGATCCATGATAAGCAAGAAAGTGTCTACCTTTTGCTCTACCTATTAATGTAACTCCGGTTTCTTTAGCAATGTTTAATCCCATCTCAGTAATGCCTGATCTAGAAATTAGGTAGGATATATCCATTTGAGCAACCTTTATAACCATTTCAGACGTTAGTCTTCCGGTTGTATAAAATATCTTATCATCACTATTTATTTCGTTAAGCCACATATTTCCTGCAATGGCATCAACAGCGTTATGTCTGCCAACATCTTCTACAAAATCAATTATCTGATTTTTATCACATATAGCGCAACCATGAACTGCTCCAGAAAGACGATAAATTTCATTTTTTTCATGTAATAATTTTAAAATTTTATATATAGAAGATTGTTTAAGTTTTTTTGATATAAGGTTTTTATTCTTAAGATCATCCCATACTCCGCCAAATGTAGTCCCTTGCCCACACCCTGAAGTCACTACTTTATGCGTCAGCTTATTATCAAAATCATTTATATCAGAAACTGTTTTAACCGCAGCAGAATTTGTATCCCAGTCAACTTGAACTGAGTCTAGATCATATAGTGATGAAATAAATCCTTGATTTCTCAAATATCCAATTACAAGAGATTCTGGATAGTGACCTAGAGTCATAAGAGTGACAATTTCTTTTTTATTGACATAAATTGTCAGAGGTAGTTCTCCAGTTACTGGAAAACTTTTGATTTGATTATATTCATCTCGAACATCTATTATTTGAGTTTTAGGTCTAGCAGATTTTGTAATGTCTGGCCTTTTTGTTTTATTGATAGTCATAATCTGTTAGATTATATTACAAAACCAAAGGTTAAACGATGAGATTCTTTTTAATTCCAATATTACTGATGTTTGCATCACCAATATTTGCAGATGTAATGAGGGTTACCATACTTGGGTCAGGAACACCTAGACCAGATATTAATAGGTTCAGCCAATCTATCTTGGTGGAAGCTGGAGATGAAAAATTATTATTTGATGCTGGCAGAGGAGCGACTATTAGACTGAGTCAAGCTGGAATAAATATCAAAGATATAAATAAGGTATTTTTAACTCATCTTCATTCTGATCATACTTTGGGGTTATCAGATTTAATTATGACAGGCTGGATATATCAACGCAGTCAGGATTTTCAAATATTTGGTCCAGCTGGCACAAAGGATTTTGTTAAGAATATTAAATTAGCATTTTTTGAAGATATTAAAATTAGAACAGTTGCACCAGAAAATCATACATTAGAAGGGTTATCTACTCCAACAGCCGAGATTGAAGAAGGCTTGGTATATAAAAAAAATGGGGTAGAGGTAATTGCTTTTAGAGTTGATCATGGTGGTGGAGTTGAACATGCCTTTGGATATAAAATTATTTACAATAAAAAGGTAGTAGTTATATCTGGTGATACTAATTATTCTGATAATTTAATTAAATATGCAAAAAATTGTGACTTACTTATTCATGAAATTGCTGATGCCCCATTAAAAGTTATAAATAATAATGCAAGAGTTCAGGGGTTAATGAACTACCATACTACTCCTTCTGAGATGGCTAAGGTAATAAATGCGGTAAATCCAAAATTTACAATACTTACTCATATTTTAGCCCTAGGAGGCATATCCATATCTGAAATACATAATAAAGTACTTAGCTCTGTCAATAAAGATTATCAGGTTGAAATGGCATATGATTTGATGGCTATTGATGTAAAAGAAAATATTCAAACATACTCTGTAGATTATTCAAATGAAAAATAAAACAAAAATAATTGGAATATTGAATATAACAGAGGATAGTTTTTCAGATGGAGGAAAATATATCAAACTAACCGAGTCTATAAACCATATAAAATCTATGATATCAAATGGATGTCGGATTATAGATATAGGAGCAGAGTCAACTAGGTCTGGTTTTAAGGAAGTATCTGTGGATAAGCAATTAACTCGGATATTACCAGTCATAAGCGAGATAAAAAAAATTAAGGATAATATAAAAATTAGTATTGATACAAGATCAAGTATTGTAGCTGAAGCAGCTTTGAGAGAAGGGGCAACTATTGTTAATGATGTTTCTGGGGGAAGCAATGATAAGAATATGTTTAATGTTGTCTCTAAACATAATGCAGATATTATTTTGACTCATATGCCAAAGGAACATTTAATAAACACCAACATTAAGTGTGATGATATTTTAAAGCATATAGAAGATTATTTTAGTAATTTAATAAAACAAGCGTGTCTGTCTGGGATTAAACAAAAAAATATTATTGTTGATCCAGGTATAAGTTTTGGAAAATCTGGCGATGATAATATTAAAATATTAAAAAATATGAGCCGCTTAGTTTCTGTTTTTAAAAGAGTATGTATCGGAGTCAGTAATAAAAGATTTTCTTCCAAAATCTTTAATGAAATAAAAGATGATGAAATGAGCATTGCATCTTTAGCGGTTTCCACATTAGCCGCATACAATGGCATTGAATTTTTAAGAGTTCATGATATTGATGAAAATCAAGATGCAGTTGATGTTGCATGGAAAACTATTAATTCTTGAGAATACCTTTTAGACATAATTCAAATTCATATGTAAATTCTTTTATATCATAAAATTTTTTCATACATACATCATTAGAAAGCTTTTCTTTTATCTTTTTTAGATAATTTTTTTCTGAACATAATTTTATTATTTTCTCTTCATACTCTTGGGTGTTATGAGCAATAAGCTCATCGAGGCCTATTAACGATAATAGGCTGGAACTAACGCGAGATGCAAAATGTTTACCCATAATTGTTACCACAGGCACTGAAGACTGTAAGGCATCAGTAGTTGTTGTATGACCATTGTATATTCTGGTATCAAGGGCAACATCAACAAGAGTAAGTCTTTCTAGGTGTCTATCTCGATCTATACGCGGAGCAAAGATTAATCTATCTGAGGATATACCATGTAATTTAGCGCATTCAGTTAAATTTTCTTTTGCCACCTCATTGTCTTCCAATATCCATAAATATGCTGAAGACAAATTTTTCAATATATTCATCCAGGATTCAAAGATAATTTTATCAATTTTAAATGACTGATTAAAACAGGAAAGAACTACGGATTCATTAGGTAATCCATAATCAGATTTTAAATTACCTTTCATTGGTATATTTTTTATACCATTACTTACTTGATACGTATTTGGCAAATAAAGAAATTTTTCTAAATAATATGGCTGTATATTTTCTGGAGTCACTATTTTATCTGTAATTATATAATCATAAAAATCATATCCTGATGTTCCGGGATAACCCAGATATGATATTACCTTTTTTGCTGGTCTAGAACTTATAATTTTTTGACGATTATTAGTAATAATAATGGAGAGATCTATCAGTATATCTATATTCAATTTTGATATTATTTCAATAGCATCTTTATCGCTAGTCCCATCAATGCTTATAAATTGAGCCACATCTTTCTGTATTTCATTTTGAATATCATTTTCATGATTATAAGAGAATATATAAATTTCGAAGTCTTCTTTATTATGATTCTTAAATAAGTTTTTAATTAAATGGTATGTTGGATGATTTCTAAGTTCGCCACATATATATCCAAGTCTAATCTTATTGTTCTTTTCATTATTATTTATATCAACTTTCATTGGAGTTTTTAAGATATTATTTTCTGCCCAAGATTTAGCTACAATAAAATTTATAGCCTCATCATCTGTTCTTGATATATTTAAGAAGGGATGCTCAATCCCACTACCAATATTTGCATCTAGATCACTTAAGATAGAATTCATTCCTTCCCAATCGCAGGTATTTTGTAGAACTCTATATAATAGAACTAAATATTTTATGTTTTTACTTAACTTATATGATTTATCTGCATAGTTTATTGCCTGGCTATAGTCACCAATTCTTTCCAATGATAAGGCTAAATTGTAGTATGCATCTGAATAACTAGGGTCAAGTTTAATTGCATCCATTGCATAATCAATTGATTGTTGATAATTATATCTTTCTAATTCAATGACAGATAAATTATTTAAAACTTCTTTTGATTTATGAAGTATCAGGGCTTTTTTAAAATAGATTTCAGCATTCTTTAGGTCACCATTTATTTTGTATATATTACCACCATTAATATATAACTTGGGATTACTTGGATAGTCAGTTAGCGCATTATTTATAATACTTAAAGCATTTGAAAAATCACCTTTATGAAGAAACTCTTTTATATCACCTATATAGTCTTCAAGTGGTTTTTTAATTGACATAATTTAATTCAAATTATATTTTTGAATTTTTACAGCACAAAATTTAAACTCAGGTATTTTTGCATCAGGATCTAAAGCGGCATTAGTAAGGAGGTTAGCTGCTGACTCTACATAACAGAATGGAATAAATATTTGTCCTTGCTGAAGACCATCATCTCTTCTGACATATACATCTATTTTGCCTCTTCGGGATTCCACTGTAATTAAGTCGCCTTCTATAACGCCAAGCTTATTCATATCTGCTAAACATAGATTTGAGATTGGATCTGGCTCTATCTCACTAAGCATACTTGCTCTTCTAGTCATTGAGCCTGTATGCCAATGCTCTAGTTGTCGGCCAGTTATTAAAATATGCTGGTATTCATCGTCTGGAAGCTCGTCGGCATTAATGAAAGGGGATGGTATAAATTGAGCTAACCCATCTTGAGTTGGAAAATTTTCTGTAAATATAATTGGCTGACCAGGATCTTCGCTAGAAGAACAAGGGTATGTAACGGAGTGCTCTTTCTCAAGCCTTTCCCAGCTAATTCCAGAAATACTTGGCATACATTTTCTCATTTCTTCAAACACATCTTTGGGGCCGGAGTAATCCCATTTTAAACCCATGCCATGCGCAATACTTTGGATAATCCATAAATCTTGTTTTGATTCTCCAGGAGAATTTACCGCTTGTCTGCCTAGCTGAACTCTTCGATCTGTATTTGTAAATGTACCAGTTTTTTCTGGAAAAGCGGATGCTGGTAGAATTATATCTGCAAACAATGCTGTTTCAGTTAAAAATATATCCTGCACCACCATATGATCCAATGCTGATAAAGCTTTTCTTGCATGATTTAAATCAGGGTCAGACATTGCTGGATTTTCCCCCATGACATATAGACCTGTAAGTTTTTTTTCTATGACCTTATCCATAATCTCAACAACAGTGAGGCCTGGGTTTTTATCTAGTTTAGCGCCCCAAAAATTTTCAAAAAATTTATTTACCTTGGGATCATCAACTCTTTGATAATCTGGAAACACCATAGGAATCAAGCCAGCATCAGATGCTCCTTGTACATTATTTTGTCCTCTTAAAGGATGTAAACCTGTTCCTGGTCTACCTATTTGTCCAGTCATTAATGATAGAGATATTAATGCTCGAGCATTGTCTGTTCCATGTATATGTTGAGATACACCCATTCCCCAAAATATAATTGAAGCAGAGGAGGCCGCATATATTTTTGCTATCTCATTTATTTTTTCTTCAGTAATACCGCATATAGCCGACATTTTTTTTGGGCTAAAATCTTTTAAATGAGATTTTAATTTTTCAAAGTCCTTGGTTCTTTCTTTTACAAACTTATTATCTACTAGATCTTGATCAATGATGGACTTCATTATTGCATTTATTAAAGCAACATCAGTGTCAGGTTTAAATTGAAGATGATGATTTGCATGTCTAGCAATTTCAATTTCTTTTGGATCTAAAACAATTAAAACTTTTCCTTCTTTTGTAGCATTTTTCATAAAGG
>Ga0209091_10000340_pt1 | contig 45391 bp, 29 predicted proteins | sample ArcticOcean_MG_C_6_FD_187438 | JGI IMG/M metagenome (GOLD analysis project Ga0209091, IMG submission 187438) | Marine microbial communities from western Arctic Ocean - ArcticOcean_MG_CB8_128 (SPAdes) (version 2) | ecosystem: Environmental > Aquatic > Marine > Oceanic | place: Arctic Ocean...
ATACACGAAATGTATCACCAACTTGGTGCTGCAGATCTCTACCAAGTTGACGATGCTACCGTAAACCAAATTTGGAAAGGCATAGGTAAATGGGACATTATGGCTAGTGGGAATTTGAATGGAAACGGAGCATGGCCTGCGCTTCCAACAAGTCCAAGTATTGAATTGATTGGGGGAAAAAGGCACCAAGAAATTGAACTTGAGTGGCTGCCCGGCTCCGATTGTAGTGGCCCTGTAGTCGATTTTTATGGCCTTTCCGAGGGAGGCACCTCACTCAAAATTCCAATTGGTGACGAGGAATATATTTGGATTGAATATCGTAGTGATTCGGGTTTCGATTCACACCTTCCGGGAAATGGCATCTTAGTGTTACAACAAGACTTGCGTTCAGGAGAAGTTGATGATAATTTGGTTAATGCCCATCCAGAAAGAGCATGGTTGAAAGTTATTGAAGCGGACGGTGAACAAAATATGGTTGCCGGTACTAACGATGGTGAAGCAACTGATTTATTCTGGGGAGATGACCAATTTGGCTCAGAGGGCATTACAATTAGAAATCGTGATGGGATTCTTGTTGATTGGACAGCAAATGTAAGCATAGAGGAAGGACAACCATCTATCGTATTTTCGTCACTTGAATGTGGCCATGGAACAGAGGTTGACCTCCCAGATTATGGATCGATATTAAGACCAAACGATAGCATCGATATCGATGCCGAATGCCCTGGAATTAATTTTGACTTGACTAGTAGCGATGGTCGGAATATCATTGTTAACAATGATGAAATCGTGTTTTCAACACCTGGTGTGATTGGAGTAATTGGCAACATAGTTGGCACTATCTCTTGTGATGAAGGTACACCGGTTAACATCATACATGAGTTCGAAATTGTAGGCAATATACCGGTTCAAACAACATATGAGGGGACGATACCAACTGTCGAGGTCTCAACTATTGAAATTCCAGTAGAATTATCAGGTGATGATTCCCAAATGTGGCTGATAGGAATCGATGGACCATTGTCTAGAATTGCATCGACAGATGTCAATCAGAAATTATCCACTGGCTCTGTAATAATTCTTGAAATAGACCCAGCAGGACTCCTTTCCGATGGGACGTTAGTCAAGGGAGAAGTTATTCTTGCATCTGATTCAGGTCACAAATACCTAATCCAAATTGAATTGATTGCCGGTGAGGATGAAGAAACATTCGTTGATAGATGGACTGCGCCTGCTAAACTAGTTCCAATCTCTTTAGCACTGGCTACAATATGGGTATTATTAGGCATTAATTCATCGACCAGGGAGGTGGCGACGAATAAGCAAGAAGTTCCAGTCGTCCCTCTGGAGGGCGACGACCCAACCTTTGTTGACCCCTTCAGCTAATCGCACCGATAGACTGACACCTTCCCAATCTTTTGGGGCATCATCTTCTATTTGCATCAGCCATGGTGCATGATCTACATCAACGGGCGAGGTATAAACTCTCCATCTGCATCCATACTTGAATCCAGGACGCATCAATAATCCACGCGAATTCAATTCGCCAAAGAGATTGGTCACTTTATTTTCAACTCCATTAATCCAATTCACTTCATCATCACGTAGAAATTTACGAGATAAATGTTCAACACCAAGCATTGGATATTGGGCGGTCGTTGCTGGCTCAAGACTGCCTCGAGGGTCAATTAGTGACAGACGATACATCGTCACATCCATTTCCTCATCAACAATTGCCAATTCAGCTAGCATACCTTCTTTGGACAAACCTTGAGCCCAATTCAATAGTTCGCCCATATCGAGAGTTTCTTTAGTTCTCGCCCAACGAATAACTGCTTCTGCCTCGCCATTGCTAGGATGAGATTCTCTGTGCCAACGTAGCCAACGGCCATCTCTTGGGACTACTTTTTCACCTGCGTTACGAACTACATCGAAGGCTACAGCCTTGTGAGCAAAATCCGGATTTTCCTTCAACCGTTCATCAACCCACCCTTCAGCAATGGGAATATGGCGGTGCCAATGACAGAACATTACCTCTTCATCTGTCAAAACTATCCCTCCATCAATCGGCTTTCCAAGAGCAGATTTTTGATAGAGTCTATTTGACAATGGTGCAGGAATAAACCAGCCATCTTTATGAGGTTCTGGCGGATCATTTAGTCTAGTTGGGGCGCCTTCATCAGACAGCCCGATTGGGCGCGTTGGTCTCACCCTTGGTTTAGACCTACGACCCCCTGCCATGCTTGTGCGACATAGTGACCAGTCTTATGTGCCTCCCCTGACCTCCCATAATAGAGGGAGAGTATGGTTGACGGTTACCTCGGAACGATAACGACCGAAGTTCGCACTCTCTTGCACCTTTTTGATAATCCCCTTCCTGAAGGTCACTGGGAAGCACCGGATGCGATTACGCAGGCTGGTATCTCAGCAGCTGTGCATGTACAGAGAAAACATGTACCTCGTACACTAAAACGGCTGGAAGAACGTTCTGAATTAATCACAGGCCAACGGCATGTCCCTGGCGCTAAACAACGACGCCGGGTGTACGGATTAACTGCAACAGGCAGGGAACGTGCAAGTTCATTACGTGATAACATTCTAGCAGAACTGGTAATTAAAGATGGAGAAAAGGTTGTACTCTCTAGCCTCAGGAGTGGTGGGCAAATGACACTTGATTTGCTATCCCATTTGGATGAGGGAATGCTATACTATGAAAATGCGATCAGTTCTCCGGTTTCAAATCCGGAAGGGACTGCTTCACTTGATGCCCAAGCAGGTGAGAACTTGATTCGAAGAATGCTCGCAAGGGCATGGGAAGATGGTAGGATAACCAAGGATGAACAGCAATTGATTTCTGAAGTGGTTGACTTCGTTGGTATGCATCCGGATAGAGTTCGAAGATTATCGGATGAAGCAAGACGTTCTCAGAATGCTCCACCACCAGATGAAGTCTATCGAGATATGCTCCGACAAGCTTTGATCGATGGCGAAATTATTGAAGATGAAATCGCATTATTAACAACCATGAGGGAAGCATTTGGAATCGATTTGGAGACTCATGAAATATTACTCAATGAGGCAAGGGAAGATCCTGTTTTAGATGATAATACAATGACCTATCGTGCAACGCTTGTCACTGCACTAGCGGATGGTATGATTACATCGGATGAATCTGCAATGCTATCCACATTACGAAAGAGTCTTGGAATCAGTGATGCAAGACATGCGACTCTACTTGCAGAACTTCTCGACAGAGATGATTGAAGAACATGATACCACCGGGGTGACTAATATGGGAATGAGCGACATTGAGCACGAGACCCACGACCGACTAGTGAATCTACAGTCTAGAATAAAAAATATGTCTGGAGATATTGTACTAGTTGGTGACATAATGCTCGACAGGTACGTCCATGGATATGCTAACAACCTTAATTCTCGAGCACCAGTCCCCGTACTGAAAGAAACTCATCGCCATGAAGATGTTGGAGGTGCAGCACATGTGGCCCGAGGATTGGTAAATGTCGGTCTAGATGCTATTTTATTCGGAGTGGTTGGAGATGACATACCAGGTGAAGATATCATCAAAGCACTCGCGGAAGAAAAAGTAGAATGCGGTGGAATCGCAATAATAGAGGATAGAATAACAACTGTGAAAACCCGTCTAATTGCAGCCCGAGAGTACTTAATCTCTAATCAACAACTTGTTCTGCGTTGGGATATTGAAGATGATTCACCTATTGATGCTGAAGCACATACAACAATTATGGACCATGCTGTTGCTAGAATCGCAAATGCAGATGTTCTCATAATTTCGGATTATGGACTAGGTGTTGTGACCGATGAAGGTGCTGCACGATTAATCAATGCAGCAAAGGTAGCAGGAGTTCCTGTTATCTGTGATCCAAAGTTGACGGGACTACACCGAACTGTAGGTGCAGATTGGGTGATATTTCAGACTCGAGGCCTAGATTTGATGGCTAAAAGAATGGCATGTAGTGACTCTTCAGTGGCTGCTAAATTACTACTCAAAGAGAATGACTGGAGTAATCTTATGGTTCTTCAAGGTGAAAATGGAGTAACTGTATACACAAACAAAGATGAAATTATTTCTGCACCGTGCACTCTGGCTGAACCCAGAGGTGTAATTGGAATAATTGATGCTGCGGGTGTGGCTGTTACTGCAGGCGTTAACCTGGGATTGACTGCTGAAGAGATTGCACATCTCGCTAATGCTGCTTGTGAATGTATCATGGTTAGTGAACAAAGCTTCACCTTAACAGGTGACGATTTGGCTAACCGGCTTGGTCAAGTGGCTTGGAGTCTGCAAATATCGCAGAGGTGAAACTTTGAGTTATTGGGTCCGTCCCACTACTGCCGATGTTGGTATCAGAGCATTCGGGCTAAATTGTAATGACTTAGTTCGAGAAATGACCGTTGGAATGCAATCAATCTTATTAGCCGATGGACAAGACCTCAATATCTTAACTCGTAAAGTAGCGAGGTGGGAGGTGTCTCATGGAGGGGATAGAGACATACTAATCGTCAAGTGGTTAGATGAAGTTCTATTCCGGGCTGAAGTTCACAATGAGTTCTTACTTGAATGCCGGCCAATGATCCGAGAGGGGATGATTGAAGCACAGGTATCCTATGTTTCCAAGGATGATGTCCAGGTAGAAGTTGAAATCAAAGCGGTTACAACACATGAGTTTGTATTCAAAAAAGTGGGTGGCGGCGAAGTTATTACTTCACCATGGCCAGAAGTGCCAACTTTCGAGGGAGAAGGATGGTATGGGGACGTAGTGTTCGACATATAACCCGTTTTGGCTCAAAAAATATTCAATAATAATCGACTTTCAAGGTACTTTCCAAACCCGTACACTCAAGTAGTAGATTGCTGGGACCCCGAAACATGGCACAAGGAACTGTCAAGTGGTTTAACCAAACAAAAGGATTCGGATTTATTGAAATTGAAGGTGGCAAAGACCTCTTCGTTCACATTTCTGAAGTAGAAGGAGAAATAAACGACGGAGATTCCGTCGAGTTCGAAGTCGGCGAAGGTCCAAAGGGACCTAACGCTGTCGGCGTTCGCAAGGTCGAATGATATTCAATTGAATTAAGTTCAATGGCAAATTTGCCATTAGATCAATTTCCGCCTAAGGATTACCTTAGGAATACAAAGACACAATCAAGATCTGAACTTCGGTTCACACGAGATTATAGTTAGATTGAAATATATTTCAATAGCCCCACCCACACCATGTAGTGGCTGATGCTTGGGAACTCACAATTGAGTTCTTGTAGGTACTAGCAACTGCGTCACCGGTTGGGGTCTAGACAATACGTATTCAGCATTGTTGACGTCTTCACGGATATCTCTTACGAGATCGTCGAAGGCAGTACAAATTTCAGTCCATTGCTGATATTCAGCATGTCATTCAAACATCTATTGGGTAGTGCTTATTGAATCCTCAACACCAGGGGTCGCAATAATTCCAATCAGCAAACCGATTGGGCCAAGCATCATACAGACAAATAATATTGGCATCGAGACCTGTATTGGCCTATCCTTGGCCAACATGCGCAGCCAAACATGCCTGCCTGCAAATGTATCCATTACTAGGAAATGAAGCCATGCAAGTATAATCATTTCATCTTTGGAGAACATTTCAAGAACAATTGAAGGCGTAGGCATTTGAGAACCCAATGTGATTAAGATTTCAAGAATGTTTGGAGTTAACAAAATGCCATAAGATACGATCAGTGGAATAACACAAATTCGTAAATCTCCTACAATTTTCTTTGTGAAGTCATGGCGCGGCATAAACCACATCATGAACCAAATAGGTCCGATAAATATTGATGAAAACCAGAATGTTAGTGTCACTATTGCATCGATAATAATTCCCCTTCGCCGGGATTTTTGCATTATGGCTTACAAAAGTTTGTTTCAAACTGTGGAATAAAAAGTGGGAATCCCAAGGGTGGACCCTCGTATCCAGTGGCTAAATCCACAAGCTTCCTCCGTCCCGATACCCCACGGCACCCATGGCCCCAGGTAGGGCTGCTCCGTTCCCGGCCTGACCTGCTCCCCCGGTTATTCATTTCCCGACTCCTTCCGGCTTCGGTTCGTGACACCCGGGTCACGTGGGGGCGAGACATCGACGTCCGCCTATGGGAACCAATGGACCGGCTGAGCCGCTCCTAGGTGTTCGGACCGCCATTTGCGATTTGCGGAAGAGGGCACGCAAACTCCCCTCCTATCCCAGCAAGCCGTACAGCCTGACTGTTTTGAACCCACCGAAGGTCAATCTTCAGAAGATTCTTCATACTTAGAAGGGCAACTAGTCTTAATTACATCAGCCTCAAAGACCCATTGCCCGTCCTTATTGAGCAATATTCCTTCAGCATAAATTGTACGGTTATCATCCAAACCATTTGATACTGCGGCTTTACTAAAATCAACCAACAATTCTTCTGAATCTCCATGCAGAATAAATGTTAATGATTCATTATTTATAGTTCCATCACGAACTTCCCCTCTAATAGCGATTTCACGGCCTTGTAGAGACTCAGGTTCGTCCATTACCTCATCAACGCTTCTCGTGGCTTCAGGGGCTTCTAAGAGCAAAGTAGCACATAATGCAACAGTCAGGACTGCACCTATTATCAGAAGTTTAGAACGATGAGTCAACAAATTAACCCCTCCTTGCTAGGCCAATAGCCTGTTCGAGGTTGTCCAAACCTTCAGCCTTCAACTTTTTATCGAGGCCGTTGACGATATCCTTGACTACACTGGCCCCTTGAAAGACCATTGCTGAATAGACTTGAATCAGACTCGCACCATTTATTATTTTCTCCCAAGCATCATCTGCGTTAGAGATGCCACCAACTCCGATTATTGGCCATTGGCCATCGGTATGATCTGCAATTAGTCGTATAACTTTAGTCGACCGTGAACGTAATGGCTTACCAGACAAGCCCCCTGTTTCGAGCATCACCCCTTCTTCTTCAGGCCGGTTAGTAGTGGTATTCGTGGCGATAATTCCAGCACACCCCTGATGTCTTGCTGTATCGACAACCGAACGGATTTGCATGTCTTCAAGGTCAGGAGATATCTTAATTAATACTGGTTTATCTGCAGAATAAACTTGTACTGCTTTGATAATTCTTGCCAAATCTTCATCCTTTTGTAATTCTCTAAGGTTTGGTGTGTTAGGCGATGACACATTGATTACAAATCCATCAACATATGGCCCACACCTCTCTACTGTACGTGCGTAATCCAAATGGGCATCTTCAAGATTAGTGGTTCTTGATTTACCTACATTGAGCAATAATGGAATATTCGGTTTGCTTGCTTTTGCAAGACGGGTTGCCATTTTTTCGCTACCCGGATTGTTGAATCCCATTCGGTTAACTAGGGCGCTATGTTTACTTGATCTGAACATTCGTGGCTTTGGATTCCCAGATTGTTCATGCTCGGTAACCCCCCCAACTTCAATGAAACCAAAGCCTAGTGTCTCCCAACCCCGCATAGCCTCGGCTTTCTTATCCATCCCAGCAGCTAGGCCCAGTGGGTTTGCAAAATTCATTCCGAGACAATTTGATTCCACATGGCGTGGTTTGTATAACACTCGCAGAATAAGTCTGCCCAGTACAGTAAAGGATGCTATCTTAAGACCGAATAAGGCTCTGCCGTGCGCTTTCTCGCTATCCATTAGCGCCAACAAGGGGCGCACAAGTAGTGAGTATCCAAGCCCCATTACATTCCCGCTGTGAGGGGCATCCTTCAAGTCTTGCCCTGACATGGGTTGGAATGTGGAGATGAATGACCCTAGATGGCCTTCTCTGCGAGAAGCCGCAAGAAGATTCCTGAAAGCCGAGGGATGCGAATTATCTGTTCCAAGAACTTACACAACAAAAGCATGGAATCTTATTCAAGCGATTTCGGATCATATCCCTGCGAGGCTGGAACTTCCTACAGTGGTTGAAGGCGAAATCGAGGTACAAGGATTATTTCGATTGGGCGGTGAAGAACCACCCATGGAAATTTGCTGGGTCCCGGAATGTGAATGGCGAGATTTCAATGAACAGGTACTCGAACTTTTGGAAGCAGGTTATCCGGGTTGTGTCGGTTGCGCTGGTCCCGGCGCTGAAGGTGAGTGGAATGAGGCCAACCGGAGAAGCGATTTTTCTGCATAAAAACATACCATTATTTTTGCAGGTACTAAGTACCTGTTGGAAAACCACCTAAACCGAGGCTTCAAGTATCGCCGGTTTTCCCGAGATAATTCATGCCAGTCGTTATCATCGCCGAGAAGCCAAGTGTAGCGGCTGATGTCGCTAAGGTACTGGGAGTCACATCTAAACAGGACACTCACTGGCAATCTGACAAGATTTGGGTCACCTGGGCTGTTGGACATCTTTTGGAGTTAAAAACACCAGAAGAGTATGATGAATCATTCAAAAACTGGAGAGGTTCCATCGACAAGTTACCATTCATTCCGGAACATTTTGAACTTAAACCGATTACAGGAAGAGGTTCGAATCGAAAACAGTTGACTGCAATCAAAAAAATGATTACTTCAAAGGATTGCACTGAAGTTGTAAACGCTTGTGACGCCGCAAGAGAAGGTGAATTGATTTTCCGTAGAATTATCGAATTCTCTAAAGTTAAGAATAAAATGAGTCGTATGTGGCTACAATCTCTAACGTCTGATGCTATTGAAACCGCATGGAGTGGCCGTGTTGCATCTTCTGACTATGACCCTCTGCGAGATGCTGCTGTTTCTAGAGCTGAAGCCGATTGGATTATTGGAATGAATGGTTCGAGAGTAGCCGCAACTTTCCTACGAACTAGTCGTAATGATAAAAAATCGCTATCATTAGGCAGAGTTCAAACCGCCACTCTTGCAATGATTGTAGATCAAGAATTGGAAATTTTATCTCACAATCCCGAACCATTTTGGGAACTTGAAGGAGAGTTTGCTAGTGGACCCGCTACTTGGAAAGGTCGTTGGGAGCGAGCAAACCACAAGGATAACCCCGAACATCCAGAACTCAAAGCACATCGTATCATGGAAAAGAGTGAGAAGGAAATGTTAGAGGCTGTATTGGCTACTGATGGTGATTTTACAGTTACTCAAAAAGATCGGAATTCTTCAGAAAAGCCACCATTGAATTTTGATTTGACAAGCCTTCAACGGGAAGCGAATAATATGTGGTCTTGGTCAGCAAAGCGTACATTATCAGTTTCACAAGAATTGTATGACACCCACAAATTAACTACTTACCCACGTACAGATTCTAGGCATCTACCAGAGGATATGGTGGAAACTATCTCTAAGACAATTAAGCAACTAGGCGCTCAATCTGAACTTAATTCGCATTCGAAAAGATTGGTTGATAATGGATTGACAAATGTCAAGAGAAATTTCGATAACTCAAAGGTATCTGATCACTTTGCAATCATTCCAACAGGTAAAATTCCTGCTGCTAATATGAATGCAGATGCGACCAAGTTGTATGACCTAATAGCAAGACAATTCCTTGCATCCTTCCACCCAGAATCCGTTTGGAAGGTTGAGAAAAGAACTGCAACAAAGCAGTCGCAGAACTTCGTCAAAGAAGCTAGGAGCCTAACTACCCCGGGGTGGAGAGCGGTACGTCCTAAGAACCAATCTCTACCTGACGGCTGGGATACTTTACCTGCAAATCCAGGCGCTGCATCGATTATTTCTCATGAATTCAAAGAGGAGAAAACCAAACCTACTGGCAGACTAAAAGAAGCAGGTCTTCTAAGATTGATGGAGCATGCTGGAAAGAAAATCGATGATGATGATCTTGCAGCAGCAATGAAAGGTAAGGGGCTAGGGACACCAGCAACTCGTGCAGATACAATCGAGAAACTAATTTTCCGAGAGTTCATTGGACGCGGTAAAGGTGGTTCTCTAAGAGCAACACCTCATGGAATAAAACTGATAGATATTCTAAGAAGAATTCCGGTCGAATGGATAACCTCGGCAGAACTGACTGGGGACATGGAATCAAAACTTGGCAGTGTACAAGATGGTACTTACGACAGAACTTCATACATGAATGGAATTAGAGATTTAGTTCAGCAAATGGTTGATGGAATTAGAGACCATGACCGTGCAAAATTGTACGCTGCGGATAAGTCTCTGGGCAATTGCCCTCTATGTGCGGCGGATGTTGGTGAAACTGTTCTCTCATACATTTGTAGTAAGAATGAGGGGCGGGATAAAGGCTGCTCATTCGTCATGTGGAAAGATGCCAGTGGTCGTTGGTTTGACAGGGTAACTACTGCTAGATTATTAGAAGATAAATCGATTGAAAAGTTGCATGGATTTTTCTCAAGGGATGGAGATGGATACGAAGTTTCGGTCACTATTGCAGCAGATGGTAAAGTCACTGTTGCAGGAAATGCCGCAGAGACTACCACTTCCGATGATGTGGAGTTATGCCCTTGTCCGAAATGTGAACAAGGTACAATACGAATTGGTGAGAAAGCCTATGCTTGCGATAATGCGGAGTGTACATTCCGAGGGCTTGGAAAGAATATCTGTAAGCGAGATATTTCTGTCGATGAGGCTAAGAAAATACTAACTGAAGGTAAATCTGATCTAATCGATGATTTTACATCGAAGAGAGGAAAACCATTCCCTGCATATCTGGTTGTTGAGAGTAAAAAGGTCGGATTCGAATTCCCACCTAGAGCACCGCCTGCTGATGCTACAAAATTCCCTATTGTGGAAGGGGTTGTTACAATGTGCACAAAACACAATATTGGAATTATTGAAACAGCGACCCACTATCAATCTGAACCGAATTCAGAAGGGTGCATCATTTCCGTTATGCGTGAAATGAGCAAACGTGCTATCACACGCGAAGAAGCAAAAGAACTCATTGAGAAAAAGAAAGTAGGACCTTTTGAAGATTTCATCTCTAAAAAAGCAGGGAAACCATTCAGTGCATCTCTTTACATCAAGGGCAATGAATCCGTTGGATATCGCTTCTCAAAGAAGTAAGATAGCACAACCTTGACAATAGGGACTCATACAGACCAGTCTGATGTACCATCAGGTAGTCATCATCGGTGCCGGCCCAGTCGGCGGACGTTTGGCTACTGAATTGGCATCCAGAGGTATCTCGACTCTGATGGTTGAGGAGCATGCCGAAATTGGTAGACCATTCCAATGTGCAGGGCTAGTTAATCCATCAGCAATGAACATGGTTAACTTACAGGAGACCATATTACAAAACGTAGATGGAGCCCTAATTCATTCACCGTCAGGAATAATGGTACCTGTTGGAAAAGATGGCGTAACTCGTACGCATGTGGTTTGTAGAAAAAGATTTGACCAAGGTGTTGTAGCTCAGGCGATGGTTGCAGGCGCTCATCTTTGGTTACTATCAAAACCAATCGAAGCAAATGTCACCACAAGTGGAGTAGAATTGAAAATTGAAAGGGAGGGTGAACTCCTTGATGTCAAGTGTGACTTATTGATTGGTGCCGACGGCGCCCATTCGTGGACTCGAAGACATTTCCGTCTTGGCCGACCTAAAGAAATGATGATTGGTTTTCAAACCGATGTCAGCGGACTTACCGGTAAGGATAATTGGCTCGAGATGTATACTGGGGAAGATGTGGCGCCGGGTCTATTTGCTTGGGTAATACCTACTGGAAATAACAGTCACAGAATAGGGGTTTGGTCACGTGCTCAGGACCTTGATGGTAGGAGTGTTGAACAATGCTATGATGCTTTGATCAATCATCCATTATGGAAAGAAAGGTTTGCAGGAGTAAAAGAAATTGCCCGCTATTGTGGACCAGTTCCTTGTGGCGTAATCCCGAAGCCATTCAAAGATCGTGTAATGGTAATTGGTGATGCTGCAGGTATGGCAAAGCCAACTACAGGAGGTGGTATTGGCCCCGGATTTAGACAAGTCGAAGCAATTATCGATAACCTGGTCAAGGCAATAGTCAAAGGACGTTTGAAATCAGGAGATTTAGCAACTGTTTGTAAACCATTCAAGATTTTTCGCAAAGAGCAAGATAGAGCACGAGCACTACGTGATTTGCTAGTAACTGCACCTGACGACCAAAAATTGGATTCACATTTCAAGATGTTTAATCGTCCTGATATTTTGGAGTTGATCAACAATGAAGGCGATATTGAACATCCTGTTCCCCTAGGGCTTACTCTGTTGAGAAAAGTACCTGAATTTAGAAAGTTAGCAGTTAAAGCCGGTTTCAAAATACTGTTTGCATAGGTTGGATTTCAATGGTTAGTGTAAAGCATCGCATCAGATATCCACCTTTCGAATCTGCTAAATTGCATGCCAAACATATTCCAATAGTTGAACATTCATTTGAGGTCGATGGTCCCGTAATCCCGTCTTTCCGCCTTGGTGATGAAGACTCATGGATTGTTGAAAGAGTAGTTGATGGAGAACATGATACGAATTCGGTATACCATGGTGAAACGCCTCAGATTATTGGAAAACAGCGCACAGGATGGTATTTAATTCCTCATCCGATTCATGCAAAGGCTAGACGCTTCATCAACGGTATAGTCGTAGCATTGTTATTTTGCTTGTTCTATTTATTTGCAACACCAATTCTAGAGTCATTCGGCATCCCCACATTTGGTACTGGAAAGGTTCGTTTAGGGATGCTCGATTACCCACTCTTAGTAGTCATTGCAGGTCCATTAATGGTAGCACCAATCGCCCTTAGAGTGGCAGCAAATCTTGGTGATTTAAGACGGCAGAAATATTTCTTATCCAATGCTCCACCCAGTCCAGTAATTACATTGGATGAAATCAAAAGTGGTTCCGATTTGAAAGGAAATATATCGGTCAGTGAAACCCCTGATGACTGGACTGGCTTGAAGGTTTCATGGCGTGTAGGGATTTTACCTCCAGCAAGGCACAAGGTATTCGCGGCATTGAATATTAGTCCAAATGGACAGCCTCCACCTGGGCTAACAACACCACTTCCCCATCATTGGGATGAAGGCCTCGATGATGGAACTGGAATGGGAGAAGACGCCCCAATGGAGCGTCACGATGTACCAGGAGGAGTGTTCCTGCGCCCAATGCGAATCATGGGCAAGGGCGGTAGTCAAAATATTGGCCTAGAGGGTGGAGATTTCGTCTTGGATTCCCCTGAAGGTGATTGGCCAGGTACACTTTATGGCGGACTTGTAAGAGTACATTGGGAACTTATTGTTAACATTGAGAGAAAGGATGCAGGGCCTCTTCTTTGGGTCTACCCTCTAACTGTAGCACATCAAAGTGAGAAAACTGTAAACGAGAATATTGTAATCTCAGATGGCAGAACTGAAAGTGACACCTTGTGAGGCAAGGTTTCATGTGCCCACCCCAGTGTGTATTGCCATGGAGAGCAAAGCACTCAGTGCCGTCTTCCTCACTTTGATTATGCTACTTTCAGGCTGTTTTGGCTCTGGCTCTGATGAGCCTACAGAAGATTCAATTACCGAGGTTAAAGAGATTACTGCATCCATATCATTACAAATATCTGACAGTGAAATTTCGGTTGGTGACATCGTACTGATTGAAGGTACAGTCGAAATATATCCAGCCGATACAACTCGGAATTATGAATTTATTTTAGTATCCGAAAGTGGAATTCGTGATATCGAATCTACACTAAGTGACTCGGGCGAAATGATTCGATTAATATTCATGCCTGATGAACCAGGCATTTGGCGTATTTCAGTAAATATGGTAGTCGACGGATTGGATGATTCGGTGAAAGAGGATGTCGAATTATCGGTTCTCCTTCCGGATGAAGGTAACACGATTTTGTCATTAGATTCTGTAATAGAAATGACTTCTTCTGCACCATTATCGATTGTGGGTGAGGTTATTCATTCAGACATCACATCATGTACAATAACTGATGGATCGTATTCTACGACTCCAAATGAAGATGGTGATTTTACTATAAACTTGGGACTGATTGAAGAGTCGACAAATGTCACAATTACAGCGACCTGTGGTAAATGGACAAATGCCGAGGATAGTAGAAATGTGCGAATTATTCTCCTTTCGGGAGACGATATGGATGGTGATGGTATTCCTGATGATTCGGACTCATGTCCGGATGGATATGGTGAAGATGATGGCTGGAACCCAAATGAGATAACCGATAGAGATGGTGATGGCTGTCATGATTTCGAGGAAGATATAGATGACGATAATGACCTTATTCCAGATGTAGACGATGGTTGTGATTCTGAAATTGGCTGGGTTAGCACACTAGAAAGCGATTATGACCAAGATGGTTGTAACGATACTATTGAAGATTCTGATGATGATAACGATGGGATATATGATGAATATGATTCATGTCCGGTTGGAGAAATTGGCTGGGAATCAAAGCCATATACCGATTGGGATGGTGATGGATGTCGAGATCTCAGTGAAGACATGGATGATGATAACGACCTAGTCAATGACACCGAAGATGATTGTTGGAGAGGTTATTCAAATTGGTATAGTTCGACTGAATTTGACTATGATGGTGATGGTTGTAACGATGAATTGGAGGATGAGGATGATGATTCGGACGGTGTTAACGATGTTAACGCAACAGGGGTTATCTTGGATGAATGTCCTCGTTCACCTCTTGATGCTCAAGATATCGATGAGAGAGGATGTGATTCTACTGAAAGAGATACTGATTCTGATGGAGTTATGGACTCGGATGATTCTTGCCCAGGCACACCAATTGGTAATACTGTAAACCAAGTTGGCTGTGCCGATTTGGACGGAGATGGTGTATTCTCAAATGTTGATAACTGTTCAGACACAATGGAAAAGTGGACTCCAGACACAGCTGGATGCGCTGTATACCAATTGCCAGTGTCATGGAAAGAAAGCGGTCATGGAGACGGGCGAATGGACACAGTAGCCCACTTTTCATTACCGACTTTAGATGGAGCATGGTCTTTCAGAAATGAATGGAGTGGTAATGATGTGTACATCTTCCTGTTCAAATATACTGACTCATCAGGAAGTGGAAATAACGCTGATTGGTCTAGCAATCCGGGTTCGATGATTAGGCAACTACCAGATAACACCCATCTCTTCTATGGTTCATTTGACAATTCTTTTCATAACGATGTATTAGGTCGTCAAACAGCTGTTCAAAATGCGCTAAATCCTGAAGAAGAAACAAAATGGTCAGGTCGAATACATTACATCGACCAAGATTTGTCTACTGCAAGTGGGGGAATGGGAGATTTGATCAACAATTGGGGCTCATTATACTACGGAATTGATCGGTTCCAAAGAGCCCGTGAAATTGGCTCGATTTATGCTTGGACTAGCCAAACCAATGACATTTCACATTGGGCATATGAGGCTCGAATGTACAATTATGAATTCCCAACTGAAGTAAGAGAAAGTGACCCTAATGTTCATTCTGTCACAATCGTTGATGAAACTTGGCACAGTGGTGGTTGGAGTGGAGGATACGGTTCAAAATATGAGAATGTTAGCATAACTCTACCAAACAATATCTCAACATACGACACTCTCGAAGTGTTCCATGAACATGCATGTGATGAGAGAAGAAACCGCTATGCAAAGGGAGATGGTAGTTACGGTGGATGTCATGAATGGGACTATCTAGCATACATGAAAATATGTGAGCGAAATGATTCTACAAGTTGTGGTAATGAATTTATGCGCTGGATTACGACATATGGCCGTGAGGGGAGATGGTTAACTGATGTTACACCATACCTATTCATGCTTGAAGATAACGATGTTAGGACGTTCAAATATGAAGGTGCTAACAAAGGAACGATGACCATCAAATTGCTATTCTCAGATTGGGATGTAGGTGAAAGAAGTAGCAGTGGTGAGAAGGTGTTCTCTGGTGGACAATTTAATGGCGAATATAATAATGAATCAACATACAAACGTCAACATAACTTTTCAGCATTACCCGACTACCATCATGTGAAGATTGTAGCAACTATTACGGGACATGGATTTAATCAAGATCAAGCGAATTGTGCTGAATTTTGTGACCATGAACACCACTACTATCTCAATGGATTTCAAGCCTATGAATGGCACCCCATAGTCCACGATAACCAAGGTTGTGAAAAGCAAGTTGACAATGGTGTTGTTGCTAATCAGTTTGGGTCATGGCCATTTGGCAGAGCAGGTTGGTGTGCTGGCCAAGATGTCAAGCAGTGGACCTACGACATCACTGAATGGGTGGACAATTCCACAACCAACAATCTACTGTACAAAGGACTGTATAATGGACAGGAATATGTGCCTCAGGATACAAATGGTGGCGGGCGTGAAATAAGAGCCAATATTTGGCTAGTATGGTATGATCAAAACTGAGATGGTGGCGGTGCTGCTAATTCATCGAGTTTGGTTTCAGGCTGAGGAGTAGACAATAATTCATAGCGGGAATTTCTTCTTCGAGGACGGAATCCAGCTCTGACTATTGCATCTTGCAATTCAACTTCGCTCGCTTCCATTTTTTCGGTACCTGATGCCGAAACTACGTTTTCCTCCATCATAGTGGAGCCTGCATCATCAGCACCTCCCAGAAGCGCCATTTGAGCAATTGAAAGGCCCATTGTTGGCCATGATGCCTGTATGTGGGTGATATTGTCAAAGAATAAACGTGAAATTGCTACATGGCGAAGGTATTCACTGGGACCTGCTCCCTGTTCGATTCTGTTTCTTCCGCGATTACGTTTGCCGTATGAGTTATTCTCTAATTGTACTGGCCATGCGATAAAGGACGTAAAACCAATAGAATATTTGAGCAAATTCGTATCCTGCAAATCTCTAATTCGTCTCATGTGTTCTATTCTATGTTCAAACGATTCTCCAAAGCCGAATACATTTGTTGCACTGGTAATCAATCCAAGTGATTGCGCTTCCGACATTACTCGCAACCAATTCTCAGGGGCGCCCTTTTTTGGAGATACATCTTTGCGTACTTCATCTACTAACATTTCAGCACCACCGCCAGGCAGGCCATGCATTCCTGCATCTTTGAGATGCTGCAGCACTTCCAAAGTAGTAAGGTTAGCAACTTCTGCAATGCCTTCAATTTCAATAGGAGAAAAACAATCCAAGTCAATAGTAGGATGAAGATTACGTAGAGACTTTAGCAAATCTGTGTAATATTCGATTCCTAAGTCGGGATTAACCCCCCCTTGCATAAGAATTCTGACACCTTGTATTTGTTCAAGTTCCTTCACTCGTTGACTTATTTCCTCAAGAGTTTGGGTATATGTTTCTTCATGCCCAGGAGGGCGATAAAAGGAACAGAACTGACAATTTATTGTACAGATATTTGTATAATTTATATTTCGATCGATAAGATACGTCACTTCTTCAATGCCATTTATCTGCTGCCGTCTGGTATTAGCAGCACTTCTAAGTGAATGAAGTGGAGCACTGCGATATAATACAACTGCATCTTCGGGAGATAATCTCTCACCAGTAGCCATGTGCGAAGACAATATTTCACTCCAATCCAGAGTACCACCTCAGGCGGTTCCTACTACCGATTCAATATTATCAATTGTTTTTGGGCAATCTCCAGATAAGACATCTGGACCATCACTAGTGACCAATACATCATCTTCGATTCTTATACCAATATTAGCATACCTAGCAGGACAATCAACATCTGGCCGCCATGCACCAAAGTACAAACCAGGTTCAACAGTTATCACCATACCCTCTTCAAAAATCCGAGTTTCTCCATCTGGACGGTAGACTCCAACATCGTGTACATCTAGTCCAATCCAATGCCCTGTATTATGCATGTACCATTTGCTCAAGTCGCCTGATTCAAGGGAGAGAGACTCTTCTAAAGTTTGGTTGATAACTCCCAGTTTAATCAGTCCTTCAGCAAGAACTCTCCTTGCTGCTTGGTGAGGAGCATCGTATGGTCGCCCGACTCGACATTCATCTATTGCCGCTAATTGCGAGTCTAACACAATTTGATAGATTTCTGCTTGAGCTTCGCTGAACTTGCCATTCACTGGCCATGAACGGGTAATGTCGGATGCATAGCCTTTGTATTCACAGCCAGCATCGATAAGAAGAATTTCACCATCATCACAGGTATCATCATTTACAGTGTAATGTAGTACTGTAGCGTTGTCACCGCTACCTATGATACAGGGATATGCTGTTCCTGAAGTTTTACAATACTTGAATACCCCTTCAATAATGCCCTCGAGTTGCCATTCGCCAACACCAGGTTTTGTGTTGGCCATGGCTTGTATGTGTGCTTGACTTGCAACTTTTGCAGAATGTCGCATCAATTCTATTTCTGCTGCAGATTTACGCAACCTTAGTTCATTAATTTGAGGAGACGGATCAACAATACTTACCGGGCCAGTACCCAGTTTTTGCTTTGCACGACTGTTGGTTTTCATTTCTTCTTCCACTAACGAATCAACATCTGGGTCAACTCCCATCCTGACAAATACACGAGAACAATCTACAAGCATTTTTGACAGATTTTCAGATAATTCGTCATGAGAATATGCAATATCTACTGGCCAGTTTGCAACAGCACCGTCGATTCCAGGGCGACGGCCTTCCCAAATCTCCTTGAGAACATCCTTTGGCTGAACGAAAATTGCAGAAACCCATTTTCCATCATCATTGTATGCGCAAAATACAGCATCGGCATCTTCCCAACCACATAGATACAACATGTCACTACTGGTGCGGTAAGGATAGTGAACATCGTTTGAACGCGTCGATACATGCGGTGCTGTAATGATTAGCAAATCATTGGGCCTAAGTTGTGAAAATAATCGTGCTTGACGTGCACGATATTCGTCATCGCTAATCGCAGCAGGTTCTGCACCCACTGCCTGTAGAGACTCGTCCCACATGTGTATCCGGTGTAGGGACTGATTTTTCAGTCCTTGCCTCCATAGGAGGCATTCGAATCGGTCCATATCTCATTTTCATCTTGCTCTAAATTAGTGTCTTCAGCAGAAATAGATTTGCTTGAAGTATCCCACTTAGGCATACTAGAAGACTCAAATTCCGATAACCTCTTTCGCCGAACATAAACCACGACTATAGCAATTATAGCAATGAATAATAAAACCGCCATAAAATTAAATTCATTCGTAGTTGAATCAGATATCCCACTGACAATGATATCCATTTCATGAGTGATATTCGCACCGTCATCATCAATAATTACCAAACGTAATTCATGGGTGCCAACATTCAGGTTTTTGGCTTCGAATTGCGCTGAAGTAGAAACTAATTCGTTGTTGAAATACCATTCATAGTTCATTGAGGCATTGTCGGTGCCAGTATCCTGGACCAAAGCAAACAACTCTAAATCATCACCATCAACTAATTCCCATGAATTCAAATTAGATATATCGATATTATCCATTAGTAAATTAAGTGTTGGCTCAACATTCTCAATATCGATTGTTACTGTTGCACTTGAACGTCTACCTACCATGTCTACAACATCAATTTGGATGGAATAGATACCAGACTGTTCAGGAATTAATGAGAATACCATTCCATCAGTTTCAGATTGCTCAACTACCCTTAACACACCATCAGGTTGGGTGACATACCATAATGCTTGCAAATTTGGGCCCCAAACTCCATCTCTAGATTCACTGCCATCTATTATTACCAAATCCCCTTCCAAGGCTTGTAGTGGGCAAATTAATTCAGCTTCAGGGTCAGTCTGGTCAACATAAATTCTGACTTCAACAGGAGGAGAGAAGCGTAGATACTCATCTTGTAAGGTGTAGTTGAAGGACCAAATCCCATCATGTAACCCTAATTGTGTAGCATCGATCATGAATGTACCCTCATCACCGACCCAAGTAATATTGACTATTGATGTGGTCGTATTACCATCACATGCACCCAGTGGAGCATAGCACCAAGATAACGAAAGTTTAGTATCTGAATTATTGCTATCAGCAAGGATACCTATCGCTGATAGTTGTACTGGCACATCTACAATAATGGTACCTTCATGCAAAGGGGAAATCACAGGATTATGAGGCCCTTCACCAATGAATATTATTCGATTAAGGAATTCTTTCTCGAGTTCAATGGGCTGACTAATTTCCAGCCAACATGTACAGTTTATCCCTTGTACATCCACAGAGATTGACCAAACCCATAATCCTTCATCAACTGGAATTACTTCACTGAAATAGTCCCCGCTTCTCAGCACAACCCAATCGGAATATGGTTCAGTAACATTGTATAATATCCAATTTGCATTTTGTGCCGGAATAGTCGTTGAACCATCTATCACTAATGTTTCATTAAACCAAGCACCATCTTCTAAAGTACTGGTGATTTCAGAATTGCTACCTGAAAACGAAGTATCAACTGCACTACTATTTGGTAGCAGAACGGCTAAAAGTAATAGCGAGGCCAACAGGGAGTTGGTCCTCGATAATCGCTTCATTTTCACTCCTCAAAGGCGTTACAAAGTTGACCTTGACCAGGGAAACTGTTGATGTCACGTGGGTTGGTATCCCACTTGTATTCACAGAAGTTCATATGTCCATCGCCATCCGTATCTAGCACACGATCTGCATTATCATAGGGGTCGAAGTTGAAGTAATACTCCCAGCCAGTAGCCATACCATCATCATCATGATCTTGGTAGAATACTTCTGGTCCATCATCCCAGTCATCACCATCTGTATCATTGGTGATTGGATTGGTTCCATTGATGAACTCCTCAAAACTAGTATAATTCACTAGGTTGTCATAGAACATCTGGCCGTCTGGACTGTCTGGGTCGATATGACAGTTACTTGATTGAGGGTCGTCATATGACGGACAATATTTAGCAATCAATCCTGTACGATTCAAGCCATCATGATCTGGGTCTTCCATACCATCATCGACTCCATTTAAATCAGAATCTTTCATTGATGGGTCCATAACACCACGCGCACCATTTGCGCTGTATGTTGAGTTGTCAAGCAATCCCATAATCAGAGCTTGCTCTGAGTATTTGACTTCCCAGCCGTCCGGTAGCATGTCACCATCTGTATCATCATCGACTGGATTAGTATTCCATCGATCTGGGGCTTCTGCACCGTTTGCAAGTGTATCGTTATCGATGTCATAGGTGTCGTCCTTCAGTGAACCTTCCGATGGGTCAAGAGCCCATCGACCGTTACAATCTCCACATAATGGATTTGAAGGAATTACAAAGTTTGTAATATTCATCTCGTGAATCTCATATTTCTTTTCAAGAATGAAGCCACCAAGCCAATTCTTCCAAATGTATCCGCCAGAATCGGCTCCACATTCTATCATTGAATCACAACCAGGTGGTAACCACAAATCAGTGGAAACCCAAAGAGAATGAGATTTCGTGTTATCCTCAACAGATTCCACTTGCATTTCCCATCCATCGAGCATACCGTCGCCATCAGTATCATTGATAAGCGGATTTGTTGGGTTCTGGAATGGTCTCGGAACGAATAGAACTTCATGGCCATCCATTAGCCCATCATTATCGGTGTCTGAATTGTTGGCGTGGGTTAGGAAATTATCCTGGCCTAGAATTACTTCTTCTCCATCTTCCAAACCATCATTGTCAGTGTCATACATACATGGGCTTGTGAAATAAGCCTCTCCAAACCATGTGAACCCATTCAATGCTTCTGCTTGGTCACCAAGGCCATCGCCATCGGTGTCAGCGTTGGAAGCGTTGGAGCCAGTATCACAGATTTCGTTGTATTCCCTGAAATCTGAAAGTCCATCTTCATCGGTGTCCCAAAGACCAGGGTCTGAAGTAACGTGAGTGTGTTGCACTCCTCTATTAACTACCAAAATTTCCCAACCGATGACTTCAATTCCATCTTTAAGACCGTCTCCATCAGTATCTGGATTTAGTGGGTCTGTTGAGCGTCCGTCAATGATTCCATCCCCATCTGAATCTCTCGCATTATATTCCATGAGGTTGGTGAACATCTCATCCAACTCCACAATTTCAACCCAAGTAGTAAGACGGCTCTCGATAGTATCGCCAACCTCTACATTGATTGAGTAAACATATCCGTCAACTGGAGCGACAAGAGGTATAACTTGTTGATTTCCTCCCGAAAGAGTGATTCTAGCACGTGCAACTGTTTGATTTGCACTAACCCAATCATCTAATTCGACATCGATTGCTACAACGAGCGCAACATTTTCTAATGTCGCAAATTGAACTTCACCATTTCCATCAGCATCGTATCCGTCACGGTCAGAGTCTATGTCGCCATTGGAACCATCTCTAGGGTCGAGTCCATTGGTTGCTTCCCAACCATCAGGCATGCCGTCTTCATCAGTATCTGCATGCCAAGGGGATGTGAATTTACCCACACCGAAAGTGTTTGCAACTTGGTATTCTTCAATGTTATTCATTCCATCCTCATCCCAATCACCATAGCCATCGGAATTGTTTGCTGGGTCCAATAACTGAGATGATGCAATTGCACTACCTGAACTTGGGTGCTCCAATACATTAGCGAAGCAAAATTCGAAACCATCTGGCATTCCATCACCATCTGTATCCCAGTCGGAAGGGCCATTCAACTGTCCATCGCCATCCATATCCTCCTTAAACCAAGCAAGCCCGTTCTCCAGAGCCTCGGTTTGGAATGGAGCGTCACGGGATATTGGGTCTAGCAGGCTCAAGCCACAGTCTTGCCCAGTAGCCTTCATTACGAAAATAGTGGAACTTGAAATTTCGTGAATATCGTCGAGTAAATCCCCATCCGAATCAGCCTTAGTCGGGTCGGTACCGTACTCTTCTTCTTCTAAATTGAATAAACCATCCGAGTCAGAATCCAATACTTGATCACAAGAGTGCTGGCCTTCTGAATTGGCTAGATTGTCCCAACTTGCAATTCCATTCTCTCCGTTGAAGTGGTCCTTTAGGGTTAATTCCATTCCATCGTTTAATTCAACACAATCCCAGTTACCAGATAGTGGGTCGAATAGAGTGTAATTTCCAGCAGCGTGGTTAACAACATGCTTGTAGGTAACTTCCCACTTGTCATTGAGGCCATCGCCATCTGTATCTGCTAAGCGAGGATTGGTTCCTTCTAGAACTTCAACCGAATTGATTAGACCATCTCTGTCTGGGTCTCCCTTAGGACCATCGTCAGGGTCTGGCCATGAATCTTCTTCATCCTGCTCCTCGGCACCTTCGGAATTTGCTTCACTAGGGTCATTGTCTACATCATCAGATTCACCATTATCAAGGGGATTTAGACCATTTGCTACTTCCCAGCCATCTGACATCGTATCCTTATCGGTATCCACATCGAATGGATCAGTACCGATCTGGTTCTCGACAGCATCAGCCAAACCGTCACCATCAGAATCCTTTGATTCCCCAGTATCGGAACCATTACCTATCAAGTCCTCTTCAACAACAGAATCGTAATCCACACCTGTTTGGATGAAGCCCGTAACACCTACGAAAAGCGATCCGAAAATGAGAGTTGAAACTATGGCAACATAGGCCATTTGATTATGTGACATTGTCATGATAATACGCCCCGCATACTAATGCAAATTACTCCAGTACCGTTCCGGTCATAAACCTTCACGGTGAATGATTTGACTATATCGATACTCGAGAATGAAGGTTTAAGCGATTTCATACCTACTTTGCAACGTTATATTTACGCTACTGCTCCCGATTTCAATGCCAACTTTCACTGGTCTACCTTCGCATCTAGTCCATGCACCAGCCAAAAAACCAACTGTAATAGAAGGAATTGGCACCTCTTTGAAAAATAATTCAATTCCACCGTTGTTGTCCAATGATTTCACAGAGACTGGTGTGGACATTCCTCGCGGAGCAAAATACGCATTACAACTCTCCTTCCAACCGTCCACATCTGAGGCCAAAAATATCTCCTCTCCGGCAATGTACAGATTTTTGCATGCGATAGCTATCGACAAAAAGCCATCATCTATTACAGGCCAAGCCGCTCTTTCATCGTCACTAATGTTCGCAACTAAACCTGCACAAGCCCCATGTAATCTCTTGAACAAACCTGCTGGCAATAAATGAAATCTTTGACCATCTATTCGCCATTCTGATTCAATATCAATTAGGTACGGGCTTCCAGGACTATATGATTCGCAAGACTGATTCGTTGCAGGAACTGGACTATTGGATTCATCTAGCGTTAAAATGCAAGATTCAGGGGTTTTTTCCTCCCATCGCATTCGATATCTTTTAGAATCTATGCGCTCGATTGCAGCCTGTAACAATCCAGCAAAAACCGGAGTCAGACCAATACCATCAATGCAGGGTGGATTAATTGATGGCTTTCCCCAACCTCGTATCCACCAGCGCTGAATTAGAGATTTGCTAGATTTCTTCCGACGGAAAAACCCGGAGTGATCAAGTTCCTGTGAATTTAGAAGCCATTCTTCTTCATCGCATGCTGAATTGGCTAGGCGTCGGCCCATCGGAGCATCTATCGCTTCCTCAAACATTCTCCACCAAGCATCCAAACCATCTGCTCGCCAACGAAACCATGCATTACCATGAATATCTAATATCAATCCATTTCTAGTTGTAAAATTGGATTCAAGAAGTGACATCAAATCTTCATCGAGAAGAGTTTCGGCCTCGTCAATCAGCGGCATGATAATCACAATGGATAGCCATTACTTTGTTCTTCATTGAAACAATATCGAATAATTTGATAATCGGATTTGAAATCTTTGACATCACTCTTTACTGCTGCAGGATCTTCGCCCTTGAGTAATACACGTGCGTAGAATCGTGCGACATCCAACATTTCATCCGTTCCCATTCCAACGCGAGTTAATTCTTGAACACCCAATCTCAATCCCGATGGAGTCATTGCCTTTGTATCTCCGGGTAGCATATTCATATTGGTTATGATACCTGCTTGTTCTAGCAAATCAGCAGCTTTTGTTCCCGCCCCTGAATCTAATTCCCCGTGCCGGGTTAGAACTTGGTGCGAGGCGGTGTATCCTCTAGACTCCGCTAATACATCGAAACCTTCTGCTGCTAAAGCGGCTGCGAATGATTGGGCATTCGCAATTGTGTTGCGCGATAACTCAGCACCGTATTCCTCAAATTCGGCTAGTGCTACCACTTTGCCTGCTACGTGATGAAGATGGTAAGAGGAACAAGTTCCGGGAAATACTGCGTTGTTTAATCGACGCTGAAACTTTTCATCCTCATTTGATGAAAGGATGAAACCACCTTGAGGTCCGGGGAAGGTTTTGTGTGAAGAGCCAGTCATTACATCGGCACCCTCATGAAGGGGGTCTTGGAAGCACCCACCTGCAATTAATCCAAGCACATGGGCGCCATCATACATTACAGTTGAGCCAACTTCATGAGCGGCATCTGCAAGTTCCTTTAGAGGGGTTGGAAAGAGAAAGACCGATTGGCCAAATAATGCTATTTTAGGAGCGGTTTCTCTAATTAATGCTGCAGAAGCATCGATATCAGGCTCCATTCTATCTTCATCCCAAGGATAAGTGGAGAGATTCAAATCCCTCAATCCAACCGCTCCCATCCTAGCATGAGAAATATGTCCACCATCTGCTGTAGAGACTGCAGTAATCGAATCGCCTGGTTTAGACAGGGCCTTCATCGCAGCAATATTAGAAACGGTTCCACTTGTCGATTGAATATTAGCAAAGGGTACATCGAATAATTTCTTCGCCAAATTAAGACCAAGTTCTTCGATTGTGTCAAATCCTCCACAACCTTGGTAGTACCTCTTGAAAGGTAGCCCTTCTGCATATCTCCCATGCAAATCACTAGATACAATTTTCTGAACCATTGGGGATACTATATTCTCACTAGCGATCATTCCAAGGCCTTCGCGATAAAGTGTACCACTATCCGATACTGCATTCAGCACAATTTGTGCTTGATTTAGATTTTCAGGGCTGGCACTCCAACTACCTCTGGATTCAACCATGTACCTGCCTTTCACATACGGCCTTTGACCCTTTGGAATCACGGAAGGCTCTGATAAAGTGTCAACTTGGTCTGCGAGACCTACCTGGGCGGGTCGCCCGTGATTGTTTCTCTGAACGAATTGTATTGTGTGGTATTCCCCTTCTGTTGAGTTCTGATGACATAATGTTTGAGGGGCTTGGAGACCGGCCTAAGGGACGTCCAGCCTTGCCTGACTTTCTTTGAATCACTTGAGCGCGTCCACGGTATGCAACAGGGCCAACAAGCCGCTCCATAGCCGCAATTTCTGCGCCATCTTCCTTTGGCCTTTTGAGCCACCAACCAGGTGAAAGGTTCTGCATTCTTGCATCTTTTTCTCTCTTCATGGTATTTGCCCTTCTGGTAAGTTTAGGCTTTACTGCACGTTCGCTTTCCCAAGGGATAAGAGATGTCATCCAACCTGGTAAACCGATATCATAGACGATTCCATTGATCGTAAGCAGCATCCCAGATATCAACAGATGGGTTCCTACCGGGAGTTCATTTCTCTGAAGTTTGATCTTGTGGCGTTTGATTCGCTTAGCATATGCAACCATCGCTTTTTGATCACGGTGTCGAATAACACGCGATTGCTGTTTCTTGAAGCGGCGGGCGTTTTGATGCACCATAATTAGACCGATTGAAATTGCTAATCCTTCCAGCATACCAAGTTCGCCCGAGGCGTATATTCCGGCCATTAACCACAATGGAGTTAGAATACCCCAATTAATGACTTGTGAAATAATTCCAGAAGTAAATCTAGGAGTCATTTTCTTCTCAACCGCACTTGATGCTACAATCATAATATTGGCATTCAATGCTTCATCAACACCACTCTTCAACATCAGAGCAGCAACAGGATTCACCGGTGCATCATCAATCCACCTTCGCGAACGTTTCGTGGAAGGTTGGGTCAACGCCACTTCAAGAAGACCGTCTTCTGTGTTGTTCTTTGGTCGACCAAGAATGCTAGCAAGTGCCTTCACTCTCGGATCGTATGAATCTGTTTCTTCTAATTCTGTCAAGACGCTAAGAGCACTATGCCATTCACCTCTATCCACCAAACATAATGCGGCTGCAATTCTTGGTTTAACCATCAATGGGTTTTCCCTTACCAATCTAAGTGCGATGTCAAAGGCTTCTTTGTGGCGGCACTGAGCCCGTAGAAGTGCAATGTGCGAAAGCCTTGCATTAACAGTTAGATTATCCGTGTGCATTACTCCATCTGCAGGTTGTGGGCTCCATGAACGCATCATACGCATCAAGTCGTTTAAATGATCGATGCATGGGTTGTTTTCCCAATCCCATAAATCATCTTCATCAACAGAACCATTCCATGGATCAAACCATTCACACACGAATGCCATCAATTCGGGTTCATCATAGCCTTCTGGTTGTTGAAGGTTATGAAGCGCTTCTCTAGCGGCATCTAATCTTCGACAAGCAATGTGGCCAGCAGCAATAATCATTCTAGCTTCATCATTGTCGCCTCCAGCCTGTGCGAGTACTTTCTTTGCTTCTTCAATAGCGGCAGGCCACAATCCGCGAATTCCCATTTCCAACATTCGTGCCCGACTTTTCGCCATTCTAACAATAGCCTCATCTTCATCAATCGAACGGGTTTGGAAGCGAATAAGAGCATCAACATCATTCTTGAGAGCGGCGTCATCAACCAGATCGAACATCCAATTACCACCACCACTCATTATTACACCATCACGCCTTTCATCTGGGTTTAAGTCAAACTTTAGATTTCGTAGGACATTGAATTTTGCCACCGAAAGTACCCATGTTATGAGGAAAATTGTTTGGCCAACTGCGATGAAAATCCATGTAACCAAAAGCCGGTTCTTCTCATCAAAACCATTTGATTCAAACCAGTCAATGAATGGCATCAAGGCACCAAATTCTTTGTAACAAACTAGAATCAATAGCAGTGCAGTATAGCCACTGAAACCTGCGAATGCAAAGTACAGAATCCTCGCCTGAGCCTTGTCTTCAGAACGAATTTCTCGTGGAGTTGCTAATAGTACACCACCTAATCCACCAAATCCTTGTCCTCCAAGGAATAGGTTACGAATAAGTTCAAAAATAAACGCTAGACCTACAATCGCAATATTCAGAGAAAGATATGCTGCTAAAACCTCTGGCAAACTTTTCAATGCTTCCCATTCAGCTAATAGTGGGTTTTCTTGAATAAGCAGGTAGAATTCATGCCCCAAAATCCCACCATAATTGAGGACTTCCTGAGAATTATCAGGGTTATTTATCATAATATACATTACAGTAACAATTCCATTAATTGCTGTTAGAGGCATAGTTAGTAGAAACAAAATCAAGATGAAAGCAAATGCTCTTCCGACAAAACCCAATTTTACAGCATCTATTGGATTTGGCCTTCCCAGCCAGGTACGATATTTTCCAATCATCAACATATTCCAAGACGCACCCATTATTCTGCCATATGCTAGAATTGTCGGTGCCATGAAAACCAAACCAGCAACCGCAAAGGCCAATGGTTTTTGCGATGGCTCAAGTTCTGGTAGCAAAAAGAAATATGATGCTATCGAAGCAGTAAATAAACCCACTAATGTACTGACTCTTCTGAATAATAATCGGATAAATTTTTTCTTACTAGTGCCACTTCTCTTGCCCAATAATTGCCCATTAAGTGATTCCCATGGCGAAATAACTATTGGCACAAGAACTAGAATTCCCATCAATAAGATATTGGGCAAATAATAGACCTCAGGGTCAAATATTAATTCGGCAATAAGGAGTAGAACACCGGTCATTGCCATCATGTAAAGTGCGACACCAAAGCCTACATTTTGTAATCCTAATAGCCTCTTTACATCACCACGACCCTTGGTTAAACTATGTACTTCATAGAGACCATCATCTATCTCAAACCCGACTTGGAGATATGCTAGTTGACTTGGAATCATCCACTTCCAAAGAATAACTGCAGTAACGAATGCGATCAAGAACGGAAATAGATGATTCAACGACAAATCAGTTGGATTCTCGATGGTGCCCGCACTGACAATTGGAGCAAAGAATGTGCACGCTATGCATGCTAGTACCCAGCGCCTCATCAACCATGCCTATGGCATGGACTTCATCACTTCTTCGCCAACCTGTGACGTTGCAGAAATGATTGGATTCTGTCAAAAGCAGTGTTCAGTGTGCTTTCATCAGCCAAAAATACAATACGGATATGTCCTGCACCCATCTCTGGTGAAAATCCACTTCCGTGGACTACAAGCACATGCTCTTCATGCAATAATTTGAGAACAAAATCCTTGTCATTATTTGCCCACATTTCATCTGTTAATCTTGCAAATAGGTAGAATGCACCACCTGGTGCTTCAACTTCAATACCCTCAATTTTAGAAATTCTGTCAAGACATAATTGTCGGCGTGCTCGAACTTTAGATGTGTGTTCAATCATCCAAGAACGATCACCATCCAATCCAGCTAGATATCCTAGTTGAGCAGGCGTACTAGCACAAAGGCGAGACCGTAATAGCCGCTCAATGCCATCCCTGACATCAACCATCACATTGGTTGGGTCATGTATTGCAAGATATCCAATTCTCCAGCCCGGTGCATAGTAGACTTTTGAAACACCATTTAACGAAAATACTGGGACATCTGATGAACGAGATGCAACTGAAACCTGTCGGCCACTGAAATCTAATCCATCGTAAATCTCATCTGCAACAATCATACAATTTGGCCACTTTTTTGCGATTGCTAGTAGGTGGTCAATTTCTTCTGCACCTGCCACATTTCCAGTAGGGTTATTGGGGTTGATAACGACCAATAACCGTACATCTGAATCCATCTTAGATTCAATGTCATCTAGGTCGATTGCCCAACCATCATCTGATTTCAGGGCATATTCAATCGTTGATGCGCCATACATCTGAGGATATGCCATGTATGGAGGATAATGTGGGCCAGGAGCTAGTACTTTCGTGCCTTCTTCGAGGGTCGCTGCGAAGATGATTTGTAAGGCTTCAGTAACTCCATGGCAAACATAGACATCATCGCTGCTACAATCCCAACCCTTCGATGATTCATCTGTTGCAATAGCATCGCGAAGTTGGGCTAATCCATAAGATGGTGAATATCCATTATTTCCTTCAGCAAGTCCCGCTCGGTATGCTTCAACCATGTGTGGAGGAGTAGGGAGTCCGGGGTATGCTATCGGGTCACCAATATTCAATTTGATAATCTCATGTCCTTCGGATTCTAGTTTGGCAGCAGGTACTACTACGTCACGGATTGCATATTCGATTGTAGAAGCACGCTTAGATACTGGGATCATAATACACCACCCATCCTACAAATTTCATCATATTGATTTTTTGAAACTGGTTGTACCGAAAGTCGTTGTCCTCTTTGGACAAGTGGCATATCTTCCAACGCAGGGTTCTCTTTGATATCGACAAGACTCACTATTTTCATTTCTTGAACTGGCTCGATTTCAATCATCATCCAACGAGGATTTTCAGGAGTTGATTTTTCATCAAAGTACTTACTTTCTGAATCCCATGAGGTGTGGTCGGGGTATCCTTCGCGGCAAACCTTTGCAATTCCTGCAACATGAGGTGGCTTTGTGTTAGAATGATAAAATAGCACAAAGTCGCCCAATTTCATATCATCTCGCATCATATTGCGTGCTTGATAATTTCGAACGCCGTCCCAGTGGGTTGAACCATCGGCGACCAATTGCGAAAAAGGATAGACTTCGGGCTCAGATTTCATCAACCAGTACCGCACCATGGGTACTCGTCAAGGTGCCATCCCTTAGAGTTCACCATGCATCGCCATGGTCTGGAATAAGTGTGGCATCCACGAGATCTACATCTCCCCTAGCTGCAACATTACCTAGCCCAAGTTTGCGGGCCATCGAACTTGCGCCACCGGTAGAGCCGATGCCCAAATCCTCTAGCAATACGAATATGGCAGGCAGCAGAATCAATGCACTAGCCGCTGCAATCCATAGTAGAATGATAATTACCGTAATGAAGGGTTTGATTTCAGGAATCGGTATTTGATAGGCCGTTATCATACCGAGTGTCGTCACAGTGGCTGCTTCGAATAGTGACATTCCTGTACTAACGGTAGCGGTTCTAATCGCTTCAATACCGCCGCCTAATTCGCGTATACGGTTGGCTATGTGAATTGAGAAATCAACACCCACCCCTACCAAAATTGAACCTATCATAACAGTAACAAGGGAAAGTGAAACATCCATCTGCCACATGACTAACCATTGAAGGGATACTGTTGCTATAACAGGTGCTGTTGTACAGATTGAGAATCTAATATCTTTGAACACTATTGCCAAAGTCATCAATGTTAGTGCAATTGCGAACCCTAATGACGACCACTGGCTGCTAACTATAAGTTCGTTAACCGCAATTGCAGTCGCTGCAACACCAGTTAATTCACCAGCATGAATATCACCTTTGTAATCACGTGATGTGTATTCGTTTACCTGCTCCACTGCAATACTTGTTTCTGCAACAGGAACGAATGGCATATCGACATAAATCAAGTTTCTAGTGTAATCATCTGAGATAAATAATCCACGGGTTTCATCTGTAAGGCTGGAATAGAAAACATTGAGAAGGAATCTCTCTGCATTTTCATTCTCTGTGCCATTTGCACGTGGAGCAGTTAGGATTTCCCAGAAAGTCACATCCTCTGAATAATCACGGTTCAAATATGGCTCTAATGCATCACGAAGTTCTTCAGGAACCAATGGATTATCGGTGATATTCCAGAGAGCAGCCCCGTTAAATTTCCCTCCAAAACCTACTGACTTCATCAAGAACACTATGCTAACTGCGTTTGTCTGGTCAATTTGATTGAGGTCTTTTTCCAAAGCAGATATTCCCATCAACTTTTCCACCGGTTCGGCTTCTTCCATCGGTGAATCACCGGAGATATCTCCATGGATTAGAACCATCCCCACCTGGCCTGCATTGAAGTCTTTTGAGTATTCTTTCATCGTTATTACTGCCGGCTCATCCTCAGGGGCCATTCCCAATAGGTCGATGTTTTCTTCGACATTCTCTTGCCCCCAAAATCCTGAAATAAATATCATTACCAAGAAGACAGCAATTACTGCTTTGGACCATTTGATAGGTATCTGAACTACTTTCTCAAAAATTGGTAAAGGAGGGTGCTTCGGCTTACGTAAATCCAGCAACAGGGTTAGATTTGGAACCATTGCCATAGTTAGGAAGTATACAATTATAATTCCACCAGATAGAGCAATACCAACGGTTTCGATTGGTTTCATTGGAGTAAATGTTAGCGAAATAAAACCAATAACAGTTGTGATTGCGGAAAGGAAAACAGCTCGCCCAGTAGATGCTAGCGATTGGCGTATTTTTTCATCTTTCGTTCCAGTTTCTTCAGCATAACGATTTGTTATGTGTAATCCATATGACACCCCTAAAGCGAGCAAAATAGGACCTACAATAATTACCGTCATCGTCACCTCATAACCGGTATACCCCATTATCCCTAGTGTCCAAAATACTGAACATAAGGTTGGCAGTCCTGCGATTATAACAACTTTGAATCCCTGAACCGGCCTCCACGAACCGGTTTGCAACACATCTGAGTGGAATACAAACAAACCAATTGCTACCAAAACGATTGCAATGGGGAAAATTTGCCAAAACAATTTGAACGAAAATTCAGTGACTGCATTGGTTATTGGAACTGGCCCAGTAAGTGTCATTTTTAACCCAAGGTCATCCCAATCACACATGTTTGGTCCATCTGGGTTTCCTTGCTCATCATATTCACAAGGCCGAGATTCTTTGGAAATATTATCGAGAATACCTTGAGTTTTCTCGATAACTTCTTTCGCGGTTTTTGTTTCATCTACACCGATAATAATCACAGCACGGTCAAGGAAACCATCTCCATCTATATCACGAGCCAGTTTATCCAAACCAGGGGAGGGGTCCCCATTATCTTCGTACATCTCTTCGACTATTATATCGACAGTTGCCTGGGATGGTATACTGTAATTACCCCATATTGGGTCACCAAAATCTAAAACATCCTTTGCGAGCGCTCCAACGGCATTCCCCACACAATTCTCATCGTTTTGTGGGCATACTTCAGCCACCAGTTGATCGACTAATGCATCTTGTACACGTGGTATACTGGAGTTTACTTCCTTAACGACTGTCGATAAAGAAAGTGCGTAAATTATGTCGTCTGTAGGGTCGGATAACCGAGGGTTAAGTCGACTTTCAACATATGACATCTCCTGCAAAATCCGTCTATCATCTATCGGTTTATCCGGAGATTTGATATAAATAATCATCACATTTGTTGTCCAATTCTCTTCAACTTCTTTGATACTTTCCAAAACAGGAGAGCCTTCAGGCAAGTAAACATCTAAAGAACCATTTACATTCAATGAAGGTTCATCGCCTGGCTTGAGTGAGGTTCCATCTACGAATCCAGAATGATAAGCAAAGAATGTTGATGCTAGCAAACATATCATTACCATGAAAATTGGGAATTTAGTTAGAAGACCTGTTGGCCCATTCCTTTGCCATTCGCGCTGCAGTGATTTGGGTGCATCAAGGACTGCATCCAAGGCCTTTCTAGCATCCCATTCCTTGACTCTATCAGTCAATTTTTCCTGCCCATGGCCAAAAATACGAGATAGGCGGTTTTGACGGGAAGATTGGTCTTCTTCAGACTTGGAATCATCCGTCGCCATAATGCCCCCCAGTGTCCCGTCGGGTCTAGCCCATTTGAAAGCATACCCATCATGAGTTGATATAAGGCCGCTTCCAATCAATTCAAAGGCAAACGCTACGACGCCCGGTCGGACCTGCGCGAATGACGCACTCAGGGCCGGTGAGCCAAATGCCAGCACCTAGACTAAATGATAAGCGCTGGTCGATTGACCTCGAGAAAAGAATCCAGGAAGAGCACTATGCAAATGAGGCCGCATATTCAGAACGTTATGGGTTTAACCCCGACTCTGGAAAAGAGATTTTCGTAATAGATACTCCACCCCCTTACCCAAGTGGAACTTGGCATATTGGTGCGGTTGCACAGTACAGTATGATCGATGTGATTGCTCGCTCCCAGAGATTATTAGGAAAGGAAGTAAAATTCCCCTGGGGTGTTGACAGAAATGGAATCAATGTTGAATTTACCGTAGAGAGAAATACTGGTAAAAAAATGAAAACCTACGATAGAGCTGAATTCCTAAAGTTATGTGAGGAGACAATCGAAGAGTATACTCAATCTATGCGCAATACTGCTAGACGGGTTGGGCTTTCAATGGACTTTGCAAATGAGTACCTCACCGATTCCCCAAATTATCGAATGGTGACTCAGACTATATTTACAGAGTTGTTCAAGCGTGGTGATATTGTTGAAGATCTTCGTCCTAATATCTATGACCCTGTAGAAGGGACAACTATTGCAGATGCTGAGGTTGAACGTTTGCAACGCCGAACAAAACTTGTCGACGTAAAATGGCTCACTGAAGACGGCGAAGAGTTGATTATTTCCACTACAAGGCCAGAACTAATCTGCGCCTGTGGAATAGTGGTTGTTCATCCAGACGATACGAGATACAAACACCTTATCGGAAAGAAAGCAATGCTTCCTATACCAGTTGATGGTCGTGAAATCAGTGTCGAAATTGCAACACATCCATCTGTAAAGAGCGATTTTGGTTCGGGTATATTGATGGTCTGTTCATTCGGTGACCAAAATGACGTTGCTGTATTCCGTGAATTAGGTCTAACGCCATTCCAGGCGATTGATTTGGAAGGATGTATGACGAGTATTGCTGGACCCTTTGCCACTATGAAAGTGGCTGAAGCCAGAAAGGCCGTTATTGAATACCTAGAATCTGAAGATAGGATTCATCAAATAATCGAAAAGGAACAGGAGGTTCCAGTATCTGAGAGGGGGAAAAACCCTGTAGAAATTATTCTTTTGAAAGAATGGTATGTCAGGCAAACCCACATGCAAGACCGCATTGGTGAATTGGCTGAAGATATTGAATTCCACCCCCCTAGGAATAAACAATTTTTGCTTGATTGGATGGAGAATATCTCCATCGATTGGCCGATTAGTAGGAGGAGATGGTACCATACCGAAATTCCAATTTGGTATGCAGATAATGGTACAAAGGTAATTTGTGCCCCATCGAGAGTATATGTTCAACCATGGTGTGAAGCGCCTCCTGAAAATAGTGAAGTTCTTGATAGAGAAACAAGGGAAGTATTGGGAACATATGGTGAAATGAAAGACCAACTAGGTGAAATCATTGGGGAAGAGAAAGTATTCGATACCTGGATGGATTCTAGCAACTCCAATCTATACGTTTCCGGCTATCTAAATGACATGGAAACATTTGAGAAAGCATTCCCAACAGCACTCAGGCCTCAAGGAAAAGAAATTGTTCGAACATGGCTCTACTACTCTCTTTTGAAAAGTGCTCTTTTACTTGATAAGCCTGGATTCAAGCATGTCTGGATCGATGGACTAGGCATGGACCCATGGGGTCGAAAGATGTCAAAGTCCTTGGGCAATGGAATCGATGCCGATAGTGTACTCGAATGTGGAGCTGGTGGCCGAACTGGCTCTTGGAGAGTCAAAGGACCAGATAAGAGTGTCCAACTAAAGGCAAACAAAATCGGTTCTGAATGTTTTAGACTTTGGAAAGCGTGTGATGCTCAAGTCGGAGATGATTTCCAAATCAACCCTGAAGAGATTGAGGCTAAGTATTTCGGCGTGCTAACCAAGTTATTCAATGTTGCAAGATTTGCAAGCCAATTCGATACACCGGATGACCTCGATACAACTCCATCGGATTTATCAGTAGAGGATAGGTGGATTTTAGCAGAGTTTTCTAGCACTATGGATAGGGTCGAGAAAGGATGGTCTGGACTAGATATCTATACTGCAACTCAGGCACTCAAGACCTTTGGAACTGGCATATTACCTAGCCATTGGTTGGAAATGTCGAAATCTCGCTTGTACGATGACGATGTCAATGCGGCGTGGACAATTCATAGAATTGTACGTGATTTCATGTCTGCACTATCACCGGTTTGTCCTTTCTTCACACACCATATCTCTAGCACTCTTTATGAGAATAGCGCTGTCGATGTCAGAGAATTTCCATCAAGAACTCCAGATGATGGTTCTTTGCGAGCACTAACGAATGCGATTGAGGAATTCAATGGAGCAACCTGGAGAGCAAAGAAAGAGGCCGGACTTTCACTAAATACACCAATTGGTGGCATTACTATCCCTGAGGAGTTGAGTGAATTTAGCGAAATACTAACTCAAATGCACAAACTTGAGTGATTACTCATCAAAGTCTTAATGTGTTTATCTTGGTTTTGTTAAATTGCCGATTCTGGAGGATACTTCGATATCCTCCATTACGACTGGCATAGAACTCCAAGTGTATGTGCTTCAAATCCTTAGTACGGGATTTTTATCTCATGGGAGGTTTCAATTATCGCATATGTATAGCAAGGCTCATGGCAAGCCATACTTCGCAGAGTTCAACGATATCTTCGTATTACCTGACAGTACTAGTGGCATTTCTCATGACTGCAGTAATTGCTACACCAATGGCCAGTTCAGAATTATCAGGTATGGAAGGAAATACTTCTGGACGCTCAGCTTATTGGCAACTAAGCACAGTTTCATTTCCAGATGATGCGGGTGAGTCTAATTCAATTGTAGTTGATGATGATGGAGCAATGCATATTGTTCACATTAATCCTACAAATGGTGAATTGCTATATTCGACAAATAGTTCCAGTACAAGTTGGACAACCCAAAATTTTACTTATGGAACCAATTATGAGTTACAAGACAATGTTCAGGGGAAAACTGCCATTGCACTTGATTCAGAGGGTTTGGTAAACATAGCATATCGAAGACCTAGTTCTTCAAATAATTCAGTTTCTGATTTGTTCCATATTTTTGAGTCGGGGAATTGGGCGCGGACGACGATTTCAACTGGTAGAGATATGGGGCACCATCTATCGATGACAATTGATAGTAATGATACTGTTCATATAGCCTATAGGGACAACACAAATGGGAAATTGCGATATGCATTCACCACAACATGTGGTTGGTGTTGGGATGATGACACAGTAACCACGTCGACTGGGTGGGGCATCTTCGGGGGGTATCATACCTCCATTGCAACCAATTCTAATAACGACCCTTTTATCGCCCAGTGTAATTCTCACAATGGTAGTTTGATGCTATTGCAATGGCTTCCTAGCCACGGATATTGGTCGACGAGTTACCCTGATGATCAAGATAATGGATGTAAACATACTTCTATTGACATTTACACGCCTCAAACGGGTGGGGAAGAAATACATATTTCCTATGCTAGAGATGAAGATTCGGATGGTCAGTCTGAATTACGCTACACCACAAATAAAAACGGTGGTTGGAATGGACACACCGTTGATGGTAGCGGCTTAGGTTCATCAATAATGCGTGGAATGACTTCTCTTGCCGTCGACTCTGTCGGTGCTGTTCACATCGCTTATAGTGGCAATTACGTAGATTCAGATGCGGATCTAAAATATGCTTTGAAGCCTTCAACGCAGGGTTCTTCATGGTCCACTGAAGTTGCCTCTACTGAGAATACCTATTATGTTTCAATCGATGTAGATTCTAATGATGTGCCATATATTTCATACCTCAAGTCGTGTGGACCAACTTGTAGTGAATTGGCATATGCCAAACTGATACAAACTGGTGGAGGCTCTTCTGAAATAGTCAATAGTAATCCATATTATAACACTACATCAGATTTACTGATGGGTGCTTGGAATGCATCTAACTTAGTAGGAGGTAAAGACTACAATCTTACTATCCAAGTGTTAGATTCTAATTTCCAGTCTCTCAATTCTCACCACTATCCCTGGACCCAATTATCAGGTTCAACGGAGTATGAATATAATCCTCCATCAGGGAATCCCAATCTTACAGAAGGAGACACATACTGTGTCAAGGTTACATTATACGATGACACGGATGGTAGCCAACTAGCGACGGATGAGGCATGTGTGACTATACCGGTTTCAGAATCAATAACTAGCCAACTGTACTATGATGAAGGAACTGAGCGGCTATATGCTAACTATTCTGCTGCAGCATTGACTTCAGGAAACCAATATGCTGTGTATCACAATTTGATGGACGCAGAAAATAATACCATTGAAGGGGGGAATGGCACCCATATGATTAACCCGTCCGGTTTGACCTGGTCGGGCAGTTTTGGAAGTTGGTCTTTAGAGGAACTATGGATGAGTGAAGGGTCTACATACTGTATCCAATATGAAATCTCACACTCTGGGCAAAGCAATTACATTTCTTCTGATTATGGCTGTGTAACGATACCATCAGGTTCAGGAAATAGTGGAAATATTACTTCTTATCTCAATTTTAATACAACCTCTGAAAATCTTACTGCAGACATAGATAGTACAAGTTTGACTCTTGGAGAATCGTACGAAGTACAGTATTTCTTGTGGCGTTTGGAAGATGTTGGGCAAGATCAATTAATTGAACAGGGAAGTGAAAACTTCACTATAGAGGAAATTGGGAACCGCGAATTATGGGATGAATGGGCCTTGAGCAGTCTTGAAAACGAGAATGGTATTAATCGGGGAGAAACATATTGTCTAGAGGCGACACTTTACAATGCTGGTACACAAGTTGCAACTACTGGACTGGGTGGCTCCTGTGTAACTATACCCACTTCTGGAGGAGGTGGTTCAGGAACCGATACCGACGGTGATGGGATTCAAGATTCGAATGATATTTGCTGGGATGGAAATGCCGAGTGGACTTCTAACACAAGCAATGATTATGACCAAGATGGTTGTTTTGATGGAAACGAAGATTGGGATGATGATAACGACCAAATTGACGACGAAGATGACTCATGCTTCCGAGGTAATACAAATTGGGATTCCTGGCAAGAAGACCCTGTGCTAGACCACGACCACGATGGCTGCCATGATGCTACCGAAGATGATGACGATGATGATGATGGTTATTCTGATGTGTCTGATGATTGTATCCTTACAAGAGTTGGAGCCATAGTTGATGCAAATGGATGTGAAACCTCTTTCCCTGACGATGATGATGATGGTGTTGCTAACAGTTATGATCAATGCGATGATACGCCGATTGGCGAAGAAGTTGGCTGGTATGGTTGCCCCTTTAATCAAGAAGTCGTAAATCTAATTGCCATACTATCCCAAGATGACGGACAAGAAAGCGGTGCAGGCGGTGCTCGGCTATTAGCAAGTTATATTGTATCCAATACAGAAACAGATCAGGATTACCAACTCGATTGGTATATCGATCGAGTTAATGGGGAATGTGCAGCTGTTGAATCAAGATTAGATGAAGGCACAATAGTTGTTGCTGGAGGTACAGCAATCTCCGAGACTCTGATAGAAATGTACTACGCATCACAATCACAGTGGACGCCAGGCGGGCAATACTGTCTCAATCTTGAACTATTCGACGAAGGCGATGAGCAAGTTGCACTGACTGCAACATATCTCAGTTCAATAATTCCATCAGATGACGAAGATGGGTGTGAAGAATGGGAATATTGGAATCCAGAGTTGGTCGACACAAGTTTACCCGGAAACGGGTGCCCATCTTACATTGATGAAAGCATCATAGAAGAAGCTTGGTGGGTTGAAATACCTGTTTTCGGTGTTTTAATCGAGAAGGTACAAACCGAATATGGGCGATATATTAGTATGGCTACTGTTGGCCTTGCAATACTTGGCTGGGGTTATAGAGCAGTTACAATGCGTTCCGATTACAAAATGGAGAAACGCTGCAAGAAGTTCGAGAAACGTATAGACCGAGCATCTTCTGCAAGCGAATTACGAAGCATACAAGTTGAAATTGAAAAGGCGCAAAAGAAAGGTTTGATTTTGCGTGGAGCATATGGTGACCTATTGTCACGTATTGAAATGAGATCTGAAGATCTTGGATTAACCGATTTCATTACCAACGATACATTGGTACAGGCAGGAGTGAGTGAAATGGAATTCCGCGAAGGAATTGAAGACCTTAGGGCTGCGAAAATGGAATTGGATATGGTAAGAGATGACCTTCAGAGGTCTCGCTATGATGATTCAAGTTCTGCTCAATCCAAGAGTGCTATTAATTCGAGTGAGATGGTAACTAATGAAGGATTGTCAGGTACCGGGAAATCCTTCGTTAGTCGTCCATCTTACCATCCAAAGGACATCAATAAAGACGGGGTTGTTGATGAAGATGATGAGATAATGTGGCAATCGATGAGTGAGGCTGAACGCCAATCAAGACAGAATAAAGATGGGCATTTAGTTTCAGAAATTGTGGCATTCTCAAAGATTCCAATCAGTCCGAAAGCACGCTGTAAATGTGGTTCAGGAAAGCAATTTGCTAAGTGTCATATGAAAAAGATTCGATGCCCATGCGGTAGTGGCAGGAATTTTATCAAATGCTGTGCAGCGAAACGTGGTTACAGATGATTCTCGTCTAAATCCAATGTAATTTGGCGAGTATCTGGCATTTCTAAATTGCCCAATCTAAAGCCAATTAATCGGATTGGACGTTCAAGGTCGACATTTTCAGCAAATAGCCCGTGGGCTAGGCGCATGAACACAGTTTCATCATCCATTCCAACTGGAATTGATCTTCCATGGGTATGAGTTTCAAACCCTTGATACCTAATTTTAACTTCACCTAGCCGTCCAGCAACACTCATGTCTTTTGCTTTCTTCATCACTTTTGAAACCATTAACGACAATTGTGACAATACAACTTCAATGTCTAATTGGTCAACTTCAAAAGTATATTCTTTGCCGACTGATTTTCTGCTTCTAAGGGGGCTAATATCGTCGCTAGAATCCCCATCTATTACTCCCATTATCCAAGAGGCGAAACGCTCCGAAGTAAATCTAGCAAGTGCAATCTCTCCGTTTTCAGAGGCATCACTCATCGTAGTGATACCCCATTCCGCTAATCTTGTTGCTGTTTTGGGGCCGATTCCGGGGACTTCTCTAACCGGTCTTCCTTCAAAAAATGAAAATATTTCATCCGGTAATGTACGATGAATTCCGGCTGGTTTATTCTCTTCACTACCCATCTTAGCCAAAATTCTAGTAGGGCCAATACCGAACGATGTGGAGAGGCCTAATTTATCCATTATTTCAGATTGTAATTGCCGGGTCAATGCTAGGGCTTTGTCCCAATCATTGTCGCAATATTCGGTCACATCGAGGTATGCTTCATCGATACTGGCTTGCTCGAATTTATCTGCATATTCGGAAAGAATAGCCATCACTTTGCGGCTTGCCCTTGAATACAAACCCCTAGTTGATTTCAGGTAATGGCCTGGACCATGCGGCCCACCGGGGCAACGCCGCCACGCTTCACCGATTGGCATAGCTGAATGAATACCGTATTTTCTTGCAGCATAATTGCAGGTTGAAACGATTCCTCTACCTCTACCTCCTTTCGGGTCTGAGCCTAGAATTAACGGAACGGTTGGGTCTAAATTATGATGAAGTGTTTCTACCGCAGCGAAAAAGGCATCGAGGTCACAATGGATCAAAATCCGTGACGCCATGGAACTATTCCATAGTCGGGGGTTTTTGAAGAACGCGAAACCAATGCTTTGATGAAGAAGTGTTAGCCAACTAATACCATGGCTGCAATCAAGGCAATACTGACTGGTGTTGTGGGATTGTTGATTATAGCATCTTTCGTCGGTTATTCGGGTGAGAATATAATTGATAATGTTCCAAAACCAGATGCTGGTTTATGTGGTGTTACCAAGGAATCCTATTCTGATGTGCCAGGTTCTGGTGCCATTTTAGATATCGATGTCGATGTTTCGTGGGACGATAATACCTTGTGGATTGGTATAATCGATGTTGAAACATATGAATCTCTTGAGAAATTAGGAGGTAACGATGAGGGGGAACTCGTTTCATGTAATAGTAAGATTGACTTCCTTGCAGGTGGACCATCTACTGGCAATGATTCGTCCTTTTCATGGATTCCAGATGGTGATGGTTTTCATATCATGATTGGTTCGATGGAGCCGCCTAATGATGGTGGCGGAAGTGGCGATGGCACATGGCCATTCGATGAATCAAATACAGGTCAAACATTTGTAGATGAGTTCACAGTTACCGTGAACTATGATGCATCTGGCGGTTGGGGAGTAATTCTAATCTTGTTTATTATAGAATTTGGCTTAGTGTATTTCGCAACCCTCGAAATGCGTTAAATCACAAAAAAAGTTCCATTGACTAGTGTCTTGGGTTTCTTCCCAGTCAAACCAGTAATTACCGCATCAGCAATGTCAATCCCAACTCTTTGTTGTGCTTCCAATGTGGCAGCACCGATATGTGGAGTACCATGGAAATTTTCATGTCGAGTTAAAGAATAATCTTTAGGAAGTGGTTCTACTTCAAACACATCTAAGGCGGCACTTGTAACAGTTCCATCCTCTAATGCAGATAGCAGTGCATCTTCATCCACGATTCCACCTCTTGCACAATTTACGATATGGTTACCGCACTTAATGGCACCACGCTTCCCTGGCATCATTTTCATTCTCTTTGAATTGACCAAGTGGTGAGTTTCATCAGTAAGGTTGCAGTGAATGGAAATATGAGTGCAAGTCTTGAACAATGAATCTACTTTTTTATGCAAATATGCGCCTTGTGATTTTGCGATTTTGGGTGGGAGGTATGGATCATAAGTGTGAATTTCCATACCCATTGCTGAAGCTACCGCTGCAACACCTTGTGCGATTCTACCAAATCCGATAAGTCCTAAACATTTCCCCGAAAGTTCAGTACCCTTCATCTCTTTTTTTTCCCATTTGCTATCCCTCATCCCAAGATTGGCGCGAGGAATATGGCGGATTGAGGACAACAGATGTCCAATTGTCAGTTCAACAACTGACTGTGTCGATGCGTTAGGAGCATTTACCACCATTATTCCAGCAGAACCTGCGGCTTCTAAATCGATATTATCGACACCAACTCCTGCCCTACCAATTACTGCAAGCCCTACGCTTGCTGCGATAACATCTGCAGTTAATTTTGTAGCACTCCTAACAATAATAGCATCAAAACTTTTCAAAGCACCATCTAGTAAATCTTCGTTTTTAATGAATCCGAGAACAACCTCATGACCTGCTTTTTCCAAAACAGTAACTGCCTCAGGGGCCATACCGTCGGTAACTGCAATTCGTGCCATAATCGATACTTCAAGTGTCGGACCCCCATGAACATTCTTGAGGGGTAGGCCTACTCACCAAACATGGCCTCGGGATTAGATGTGGAGAATTTGTTGTGGGCCATAGCCATATTGGGCCTTCCACTACTACTCGCATTGCCTGCCAAAATTGTCTATCAGACTATCATTCTCGGCATTGGCCCAGCGGAGAGAAGTTATCGAAGTACAGTACAAAAAATCCTTGATGCTGGAATGCAAGTTGAGCAATTTCGCGAAGTTCTGAATGATGAAGCCAGACGCCTTGGAATCAAGCCGAGCCGGGCGAAATTGAATGAAACTGACCTTCTATATCCCTTGACGCTAACTCATTTCCTGTTGACTCCCATGATATTCATATTGCCAATTGTAGCGGTACTATCTCTCCCAATAATTATTATTGGAATTCCTGTTATCTATGCGGTGGAAGTTGTTCTGATTCGCAGACGTGTTCTAATCAATGCGATTAAACTTCTTGAAACATGGTTTGGAAAGCAAATTATCCACATCCCGGATGCTGGAAATGATCATTGGAGTAATGATGCAAAGGTGCTTGATGCATCTAATATCGCCGTTCATTTCTACAAAGTTCCTCGCGTCGTATTCCTAGGTTTATTCTCATGGTTAATCATTCACTGGACACTACGACTGGATTCAATAATTGTTGAATTTGCACTTTCTGGCTTATTCTACATTCTGCTACTTGGTATTGTAGGTATTGTAACTACTGCTCTCGAATCAAATCTAGTATTGGTCGACCCTGCAAGGGGCCGAATAATCCCGATTTCAGATTGGTTAGAATCGATGCTAACTCCAATTGTTGGTGTTGGACTGCTCTTCTTGTTAGGCCGAGATTTGATGGCTGAAGCAAGGGATGGCGGAAACACAGTCCTCTTTTCTGCAACGGTATTACTCGTTCTTTATTGTGCAACTGCGGTTGGAGTTACATTCCAATGGGGCTATACTTGGTGGCATGGTAAAACAGTAAGGAAGAGATTTGAAAGGCAAGCGATTGACAAATTGAACCCTCAATCCTACGACCTAACCAGAAATAGGGGCCGGATTCAACTCAATGTACGCTGTTCCATGGCTGAAAGAATAGAGGGTAACAACGCACCAGGCACTAACCTTACATTCACCGACCTCGATAATCTACCAACTGCACATGAAAGTGTGATTACGAGTCCTGCAAACCCACTTGAATAATTATTTGGGTAGAGATATATCTATATGGAATTATTTTATCCAACAATAAGGGACCACATCATGAAAAGTCAAATTAAAATTTTTATATTTTCTTTACTACTTGTTGGTTTGGTATTTTCACCAAATAACTTCTCCGAATTAAATCACCTCGAAACCAATGAAACCGAAGGGCGAGCAGGTCCTGATGCTGAAGTCGTGAGCATACTAGCGCCACGCGCTACAACGACCGATGATTTAACTGGTGAGAAGCTGCATACGCTACAAGCTGGTGAAGATGTGACCTTTGAGGCTTTCATCACCAATGCTGGTGATACTGCGATCACTGAGATGGGTGTTTCCGTCACAGTGTATCTAGCTGAAAATGGCACAAAAGGAATGATTGCTAAGGACCTATCAGGTAACGACCTTTCTTGGACAAATGGTGATGTCGTCTGTGACGACACCTTCGTCTGTCCATGGGCTTCACTAGCTGCTGGCGCTAACCTTGACAGTGGTAAGTACACTATATCTTACCAAGGTACTCCAGCAACATGGACTCCAATTACTGGAGACTATGTAGTAGTAGTAGAGGTTACAGCAGTAGGCGACAGTGACCCTGCGAATAACGAGGCACCACAAGACCATTTGGTTTCAGTAGTTGACTGGACAGATATCATTGTCGACCTAGCCTGGGACTCCGGTAAGGAAGTCGAAGGCGGTAGTGATGACAAACCATTCACATTAACAGTGAGTACTGGAGGTTCAACC
>Ga0209091_10000341_pt1 | contig 45365 bp, 39 predicted proteins | sample ArcticOcean_MG_C_6_FD_187438 | JGI IMG/M metagenome (GOLD analysis project Ga0209091, IMG submission 187438) | Marine microbial communities from western Arctic Ocean - ArcticOcean_MG_CB8_128 (SPAdes) (version 2) | ecosystem: Environmental > Aquatic > Marine > Oceanic | place: Arctic Ocean...
GTGTGGAGTCTAATAAATTAACTCTTTCTACCAACAGATCGTTTTCAACTTTTAAGACACCACTTTGCATTCCTGGAATTTTTAGAATCATCCCTGGTTGAAGACCAGTAGTTTCTATATTAGGGTTTAAAGAATCCAAAACACGCTTGTTCACTCCTAACTTTTTTTCAATACGATAAAACCCTTCTTTAGGAAGCACTTTATAATAATTGAAAAGTGAATCTTTTTCTGGAATAATTTTAGCAGCAACAGCAGTCGGCATAATTAATCGTTGTCCTATTTTTAGTCCTTCTTTTATTTGAGGGTTTAAAGAGTCTAAAATTCTAATAGTAGTATTGTATATGTATGCTAAACGCCACTTTGTTTCTTTAGGAGCTACCAAATGAATAAAACTATCGTTTTCGACTTCCTTTATTCCAAGTGTCTGTTCATTAATTAATAATTCCTTTTTATAGACTGGAATGCGCAGTGTCATCTTTCTTTTAATCCCAACTCGATCCACTAGTGGGTTATACTGTAACAATTGAGTTTTAGAAATACCATACCTCTCTATTATAGATGATAAGGTTTCCTTTTTACCTACTCTATGATTACGGAATTTCTCTGGGGTTTGTGCTGAAAGATTCAAGCTTCCCAAAAAAAGAAGTAATGTGAAAAGTATTTTAATTTGTTTCATTCCTTAATTATTAGCAAAAACTATTCCCATTCAATTGTTGCAGGTGGCTTAGAACTAATATCATATACCACTCGATTAACACCTTTTACATTGTTTATTATATCATTAGATGTTTTCTGTAAAAATTCATATGGTAAATTAACCCAATCTGCAGTCATACCATCTGTAGACTGGACTGCTCTCAATGCCACACAACTCTCATATGTTCGTTCATCTCCCATTACTCCTACACTATTGACAGGAAGAAAAATAGCTCCTGCTTGCCAAACTTCATCATATAAATTCCAAGTCTTTAAACCTTGAATAAAAATAGCGTCCACTTCTTGAAGCATTCTTACTTTTTCTTTTGTAATCTCTCCTAAAATACGAATGGCTAAACCAGGTCCAGGAAACGGGTGTCTTCCCAAAAGTTCTGAATCCATTCCCATGCTTTTCCCTACTCTTCGAACTTCATCCTTAAACAGCATTCGCAAGGGCTCTACTAATTCTAATTTCATATAATCTGGCAGACCACCAACATTATGATGTGATTTTATTGTGGCTGAAGGTCCATTTACAGAAATAGATTCTATAACATCTGGATATATGGTGCCTTGAGCTAACCACTTTACCCCCTCTACTTTATTAGCTTCAGAATCAAAAACATCAATAAATGTTTTGCCAATAATTTTGCGTTTAGTTTCAGGGTCTGAAACACCATCCAAGGCATTTAAAAACATTTCAGATGCATTAACTCCTTTAACATTAAGTCCCATTCCTGAATACTGATCCAACACTTGTTCAAATTCATCTTTTCGAAGTAACCCATTATTCACAAAAATACAATTGAGTTTGTTTCCAATAGCTTTGTGCAATAAGATTGCAGCGACAGAAGAGTCAACTCCTCCCGAAAGACCTAAAATTACCTTCCCATCACCAACTCTTTTTTTAATGTCTTGAACGGTCATATCCACAAAAGAATCAGGGGTCCAGTCTTGAGATACTCCGGCTATATCAACCAAAAAATTTTCTAAGATTTGTTTTCCTTGAAGAGAATGGTATACCTCAGGGTGAAACTGAATTGCATAAGTATCTTCGTCCTTTAACTTATATGCTGCATTTTCGACATCTTCGGTACTTGCTAATAATTCTGCTCCTTCGGGAAGATTCAAAATAGTGTCCCCATGGCTCATCCAAACTTGACTATTATTACCAATTTTATTAAAAAAAAGGGATCTAAAATCTATGTTTGTTAAATGTGCACGACCATATTCACGGGTATTTGATGGACTAACTTTGCCACCAAAAAAATGGGCAAGATATTGTGCTCCATAACAGATACCTAATAGGGGTATTTTTCCTTTAATTTCTTTTAAGTCAGGGTGAGGGGGCTCATCACTTCGAACTGAAAAAGGAGAACCTGATAAAATTATAGCTTTAAAACTAGTGATATCTTTTGGTGGATTGTTGAACGGATGAATCTCACAGTAAATGAATAATTCACGAACACGGCGTGCAATTAATTGGGTATACTGAGAACCAAAATCGAGAATAAGAACTTTTTCTTGCATGAGCAAAAATACAATTATAGCCGAATAAAACAAGAAGACTAGCTGCCAACAAAAAAAATCAACCTGTTTTTCTAAGGCTAATATTCCAGTAAAACAAAATTTGGATTCATAGGATCCAACACTTCAAAAAGAGTTGGCAAAAAAGTATCTCCCATTTTAAGATAAAGGGATACGAAATTTATGGTTCGCTCTTGAAGTGTATCATCTGGAAAAAGCTGGTCATGGAGATCAACAAGGCGTTTAACTTTATCTGAAAGTACTTTTTTTTGTGCCTTTAATAATCGTTTTTCTAGATTAGAAATGCCTTTTAATTGCTTCATTTCTTGAGCAGCAACAGCACCCATAAAAGACTTGTCTGTTTTTGCAACTAATTTATTTAAATAATCAAATTGTTTATTTAATTGAGTTTTCAAGAAGGATAAGTCAAGATCAATATTACTTACTTCTCGAATCTTTTTGTTGATTATAATATTTCTTTTTAAGAAAAAATCTGATACCTCTAAATCTAGATTTTTGATTTTTTTAGCAGTTTTTTTAGAATAAATGACTGCCGAGTTCCTCAAAAGTAAAATAGGAAAAGGAATCTTCAAAAAATCAAAATGCTTTTTTAGTTGAAACCAATAGGCAATCTCTCCACCACCACCAATGTAGCATAAATTAGGTAAAATAACCTCTTGATAAACTGGACGCAGAATAACATTTGGAGAAAAATATTCAGGATGAATTTCTAAAATCTTTAAAAAATCAGCTTCAGAAAAACGCTCTTCAGTTCCATTTAACGAAAATTCTCCAGCTTCTTTTTCAATACGATGGCGATTGTTTTTTGCTAAATAAAATAAATTAATTTCTCTGGGATTCACTTGAGGAATAAACGAGGAGCTGTACGTTTTTTGTATGTTTTCTACTTGACTTATTACATTCTTAAAAGAATGCTGACTGGTAAGTTCCTCTTTTAAAATAGGTATGAATAATTTTTTTAACGCAGGTTTGTTCGGTTCTAAAATTATTAAACCCTTGTCACCAAAAAGTTCATTAACCAAACGAAAGGTAGCTTCAGAAAGAGTATTACAGGCACGGTAACTTTCAGTGATCCATTTACGAATTGTGTTTGAATTTACTGAAGTGCCTAAATACTGCTCAAAAACATCCAAAACCTCTTGCAAATCATCTAAAGAAATTTCACCAACAGCTCCCGCAGAATTACGGTGCCAATTAATACGTTTATCTTGAAATCTAAAAGAACTAATTTCCTCAAAATCATGATCTTCACTGGCCATCCAATATACTGGAACAAAACTTGAAGCAGGGTATTTAACTCTTAATTGTTCACATAAATTTATTGTACTAATAATTTTATAAATAAAATACAAGGGTCCTGTCATTAGACTCAATTGATGACCTGTAGTAATGGTAAATGTATTTTTTTGAGCTAAAAGATCTAAGTTTTCAAGTACTAAAGAAGAGGGTGTTATTGTTTCATATTGCTCTCGAAGAGTTTGAACTAATACTTTTCGATGGGTAGCTGAATAACTTTCAGTTTTATCAGTGATCTGAGTTTTAAAATTATTCAGGGTTGGAAATAAACCATAAAAAGGCTTTAAAGAATCATTCTCTGATAAATAATCACAAATCAAACTGGAAAAACGACCTGTATCTCGAAAAGGAATGTATTTTTTGTTCATGAATGATTTTATGTAAATATATTCGTTTTTTGGGAAAAGAAATTTAGAGTTGAATTAGAAAGTGTAAATTTAAAGTTGAAAAAATAAATTATGTGTAAAAAATTTCTCAGCAGCCTGTTCATATTGTTTGCAATTTTTATTCAAGCTCAAATTCAATCTCCAAGAGAATATTTAGGGTATTCCCTTGGCACCAAATTCTCAAGACACCATCAAGTAGTTGATTATTTTAAACATTTAGAGACTGGATCCGAAGCTCTTCAGTTGCAATCTTACGGAAAAACCAATGAAGGTCGCTTACTTCAATTGGCTTTTATTTCTTCTCCTGAAAACTTGAAAAATCTTGAGTCAATCAGAAAAACACATTTACAAAATAGTGGTATGGAAAAAGGCCCTATGAATAATGAAAAAGCAATAGTATGGCTCAGCTATAACGTTCACGGAAATGAATCCTCGAGTACAGAGGCTGCAATGAAAACAGCCCATGCATTACTCACAAAATATAGTGATTGGCTGAAAGATACCATTGTGATTATAGATCCATGTATCAACCCCGATGGACGAGATCGTTATGTGAATTTTTATAATCAAACAAAAAGCACTCCTTATGACAGTAATGGTTTAACGCTTGAACATAGAGAATCTTGGCACAGCGGAAGAAGCAATCATTATATGTTTGATTTAAACCGTGACTGGGCTTGGCTAACCCAACTAGAGTCAGAACAACGCGTAAAAAAATATAATCTTTGGTTACCTCATATTCATGTTGACTTTCATGAACAAGGAATTAATAATCCATATTATTTTGCACCAGCAGCAGAACCACTTCATGAAGTTATAACTAATTTTCAAATTGACTTTCAAGATGCAATTGGCAAAAACCACGCAAGTTATTTTGATAAAGAAGGGTGGTTTTATTTTACTAAACAAAATTTTGACTTACTCTATCCTAGTTATGGTGACAGTTATCCAATGTTTTTAGGATCAATTGGCATGACCTATGAACAAGCAGGAGGTGGAGTTGCTGGCTTAGGTATTGACAACAATGAGAATATTGAGTTAACGCTCATTGACCGAATTGAACACCACTATACTACAGGAATTTCTACAGTTGAAATGGCTGTGAAAAATAAAAAAATACTCAATGAAAATTATCAAGCATATTTTAAAAATAAAAATTTAAAGTACAAAAACTTTGTGCTAGAGGGTAATGTTGACAAAATTGATGCTTTAGCTTCACTCTTAAATAAACATGATATAAAAAGCTATGCATTAAAGAAAAATAATACTTTAAAAGGATTCAATTATCAAAAACAAAAAACTACTAATACCTCCTTTTCAAAAAATGCACTTGTAGTTCCTACCAATCAGCCAAAAGGAAAAATGGCACAGGTCCTTTTAGAGCCGCAAACTAAATTAAATGATTCGCTTACATATGACATAACAGCATGGTCTTTACCCTATGCATACGGTCTAAAAGCAATTGCCACAAAAGAAGAAGTTGAAACCGAAGCTGTAAAGATTAATAGAAAAACAAATAGTGTGCTTTCAGAGGAAATGTATGGGTATGCACTTTCCTATGGTAGCTTTAATGACGCAAAATTTATAGCGGCACTGCTTAAACAAAGAATTGGAATTAGATACACTAGCCTACCCATTTCAAATAGTGGAAAAAACTGGAATCCAGGAAGTATTTTTATTCTTAAAGGAGATAATTTAAACCATGAAAATTATCTTAAGAAGATCGCTAGTCTTGCAAAAGAGTTTAATAGAAAATTATACCCCATAACAACGGGATATTCAACTTCGGGACCTGATTTAGGTGCCAATGAATTACACTTGATTAAACCACCTAAAATTGCTATCCTTAGAAGTGATGATGCTTCTACTTTAAGCTATGGAGAAGTATGGCATTATTTTGAACAACAATTGGCGTATCCTTTAATGCAAATTGATGAAAATAGGTTAGGAAGTGCGTTATCAGAAATTGATCAACTAATCATTCCAAATGGATATTATGAGAAGTGGAAAACCAATAACACTAATGATAAAATTATTGAATGGATTCGTAAAGGAGGAAAAATTATTGCTATTTCTGGAGCTTTAAACAAGTTTGCAAATACTGATTTTTTTAAATTAGAAAAAAAGAAAAATATTGTAAGTGAAATGACACTAATTCCCAAAGGAGAACTAGAAAGAAATGAGATTAGTGAGATTACAACGGGAAGTATTTACGCAGTATCTCTTGATAAAACTCACCCACTAAGTTTTGGTTTAGATAGTTACTATAGTTTAAAATTAAACGAACAAGCATATTCTTTTATAGAAAACGGTAACAATGCGGCCTTCATAAAAGAAAATACTCTTCCCTCAGCTGGATTTATAGGGTATAAAGCAATTGAACGTCAGAAGAAATCACTAATTTTTGGAGAAGAATCTCTAGGTAGAGGGAATATTATTTACCTGGTTGATAATGTACTTTTTAGAAGCTTTTGGTATTCAGGAAAAATAGTGTTTGCCAATGCTCTTTTCTTTTAAAAAAACCTTGTAAGCTTATTTAATAGGTGTTCCTATTAAGTCGTAGTCTGAAGCTTCAGTTATTAATAAGTCTATAAATTCACCTTGCTTTAGATAATGAGTGGTTGCATTTACTAATACCTCATTATCAACATCTGGAGAATCCATAAAAGTTCTCCCTACATAATTCTCACCTTCTTTACGGTCAATTAAACAACGGTAGGTTTTCCCCACACACGATTGGTTGTGTTCCCAGGAAATTTGTGACTGAATTTCCATAATGGCATTAGAACGTTCTTGCTTAACCTGTTCAGTCACATCATCTTTTAATTGATGGGCATGGGTATTCTCTTCGTGACTATAAGTAAAACATCCTAGGCGCTCAAAACGCATTTCTTTAACCCAATTTTTTAGGGTATCAAAATCTTCTTCTGTTTCTCCGGGATATCCAACAATTAATGAAGTTCTAAGAATTATTCCAGGCACCTCAGCACGAAATTTCTTTAATAAATTGGTGGTCTTTTCTTTTGTGGTTCCTCTTCGCATTGACTTAAGAATGGGATCTGCAATATGCTGCAAGGGTATGTCTAAGTAATTACATACTTTAGGTTGCTCACGCATCACTTGTAAAACATTTTCCGGAAAGCCAGTTGGAAAAGCATAATGTAATCGAATCCATTCTATACCCTCAACATCAACGAGCGCTAAAAGTAAATCAGCTAATTTTCGTTCTTTATAAAGGTCCAGTCCGTAATATGTTAAATCTTGTGCTATCAACATCAATTCTTTTACACCTTCTTTAGCTAATTGACGCGCTTGTTTCACGACTTCTTCTATTGGTGTTGAGCGGTGACTACCTCGCATTAAAGGAATAGCACAAAAAGAACATGGGCGGTCACAGCCTTCAGAAACTTTTAAATAAGCAAAATGCTTTGGAGTTGTTAGAATTCGCTCCCCCACTAATTCATGTTTATAATCTGCTCCTAAAACCTTTAATAATTGTGGAAGGTCTGTTGTTCCAAAATATTCATCAACTTGAGGAATTTCTTTTTGCAAGTCAGGCTTGTAACGCTCACTTAAACATCCTGTTACATAAACTTTATCAACTTTTCCTGCTTCTTTATTTTTAACTTGCTCAAGAATGGTATTCACAGATTCTTCTTTTGCATTATCAATAAATCCACAGGTATTTATTACAACAATATTTCCTTCCTCTTGATGAACTACTTTTTTATCGCTTGCACGCAACTGACCCATAAGTACTTCTGAATCATAAACGTTTTTTGAACAACCTAAAGTAATAACATTGATTGTGTTTTTTTGAGTAGATTTTGTTCTCATAATTTAATGAAACCTATTTAGGTTTATTAGGCGTTATTGTTTTTGATAAAAAAGCTAAAGAAGCTTTTGTTACAACATCGTAATTTTGGGTCGTCATATATGAAGTAAGTACATGAGCACCAGCTTCTGGAAAGGCTTTCTTTACCTTTAAGGAGTCTGGCGTTCCTAATTGATCATACATCTTTAACATGGCAGGGACAGAGACTACGTTATCTTGTAAGCTATCGTTTTTATAATAATAGGCCAGAAATACAGGAACTTTAACTTTTTTAAAGACAGAACGCCTCATTTTAATATCTAAAAACTTCTGCATATGCGCAACAGCCTCTAAACGAGTTTTAGTAGACCAATACTTTTTCTTTTCATCATTCGCTTCCGACTCGTGATAGTTTCCTCCCTTTACTAAACGACCGATTTGTAATCCCCAAGGTTTTGATAATAATTTAGCTTTAGGGTCAAATACAGCTATATTGGGGCCAAATAAAAGCATAGCTTCTATAGAAGGATCACCGCCTAAAGCAAGTGCTAATGACCCGCCATGGCTTGTTCCTAAAATAATTACTTTTTCACCTAGTTTTTTAGCAACTTCTAAGGCCTGTTTTCCTGACTTCCAAAAATCATTATTATTAAAGTTAAGCATAGATTCTTCTTCTTCCAGGCCGTGTCCAAAAAGTCTTGGTATATATAAATTTGCTCCAAGCGCTTTAGCAATATCACGATGAACAGGATCTCCTTCTATTCCAGATGCCATAAATCCATGAAAATAAATGACACTATATTCTGTTTTATTAGCAATAGAATCGTTAAAAATTATTTTAGAGGCATTACCTGGACGAACATTCCCCTGTGAAATCTCTTTTTCATTAATCCAGTTTTGAAGTTTGACCAAGTTGTCAGGAACCTCAAGAACATCATAGCTAAACTCTGGAGTCTCAACCCTAGGTCCTACTAAATAAATAGCCCCCAGAATTAAAAACACCGAGGCCATTACTTTTAATATTTTCAAACTATAATCTTTAATCATAATTAGCTAAAAAGAGTTTTTATGTAGGCTTTTGGGTTAAAAACTTGAATATCATCAATTCCCTCTCCAACACCTATATACTTTACCGGAATCTGAAACTGATCAGATATTCCTAATAATACTCCACCTTTGGCTGTACCATCTAATTTTGTTATGACCAAACTACTAACATCAGTTGCGGCAGTAAATTGTTTTGCCTGTTCAAATGCATTTTGACCCGTTGAACCATCCAGAACTAGAAGAACTTCATGGGGAGCATCTGTAATAATCTTAGACATTACTCGCTTCACCTTGGTCAATTCATTCATAAGATTTACCTTATTGTGCAAGCGTCCTGCAGTATCAATAAATACAATATCGCTACCTTGTGCTTTTGCAGACTCTAGGGTATCAAAGGCTACAGAGGCTGGATCACTTCCCATATCTTGACGCACCAAAGGAACCTCAACACGATCTGCCCAAATCTGTAATTGATCAATTGCACCGGCACGAAAAGTGTCTGCTGCACCTAACATTACTTTTTTACCCGCTTTTTTGTATTGATGAGCCAACTTTCCTACTGAGGTTGTTTTACCAACACCATTCACTCCCACAACCATAACAACATGAGGTTGCGATTTAAGGCTGTCATCAAAACTACTTTGAGTATTTTTCTCTGAATTAACCAAAAGAGCAAGAATTTCTTCTTGCATTCTCTGAATAAGATCTTCTGTTTTTAAGTATTTATCTTTTGCTATTCTCGCTTCTAAAGCAGCAATTATTTTTAAAGTTGTAGCAACACCAACATCTGACTGGATTAAAATAGTTTCTAATTCATCTAGAACATCTTCATCAATTTTTGATTTACCAATTACAACCGAACCAAGTCTTGAAAAAAAAGATTTCTTAGTATTGGAAAGCCCACGATCAAGCATATCTTGGTCTTGTTTTGAAAAAAAATCACTAAGTTTTCCCATAACTTTATTGTATAAAAAAAGCTACCTTAAAAGTAGCTTTTATTTTGAGATTTAAAAATCTTATTTTTTGTCTAACCATTTAACGGCGTGATCAGGTGCAATAATAGTTTCAACAAAACTGTATGAGTTACTACCTTCCTTTTTTACCATCTTAATGGCTTTGGTTAATCTTTTTGAACCTGTCTGTAATGATGCTACGGATTTCTTTGCCATGACTTATTTAATTTCTTTATGAACCGTCATTTTTTTTAAAATCGGGTTGAATTTTTTAATTTCCAAACGCTCAGGAGAGTTTTTCTTGTTTTTGGTTGTTATATAACGAGAGGTACCAGCACGTCCAGTTTCTTTGTGCTCTGTACATTCTAAAATAACCTGTACTCTATTTCCTTTCTTTGCCATTGTATTACCCTTTATAATGTCCTTTCTCTCTGGCTTCTTTCAAAACAGGAGAAATTCCTTTTTTGTTGATTGTTTTCAGAGTCGCTGTTGATATAGTAAGGGAAACCCACTTATCTTCTTCAGGAATATAAAAACGTTTTTTAATAATATTCGCATCAAAACGGCGCTTAGTACGATTTAAGGCTTTAGAAACATTGTTTCCAAACATTACGCGTTTTCCGGTTAATTCACAAATTTTTGACATTTTCGTCTTTTTTAACGTGGGTGCAAATTTACTGTTTTTTATAGAGTAACAAAATAGTTTGCCTAAATTTTAAAGAGTTTTTTGAATTTTAAATATAAGGGTATTTGTATGATTTAATTTTAACACGTTAAAAAGTCTGTTAAGAAAAATAATTAAACATTATTATTACTTAAATGGTTTGATTCATTAGTAGCTCAAGGGCTTTGTTTACAGACTTACCAATTACTCGTTCACGGTGTATTCCAAAAAGAAACTTTTCAGTAACTATTTTATCTTGAGTAGCTATAGCTATCCAAACGGTTCCGATTTCTGCATCAGAGTCCCCTTTTGATGGTCCTGCATTTCCAGTAGTTGATAATCCAACTGTAGCATTGAATTTTTTTCTTGCATTTTCTGCCATTGCTGAAGCAACTTCTTTGCTGACAACAGAGTATTTATTAATTAAAGCCGCTGAAACTCCTAACAAATCTGTTTTACTTTGCGTGTGATAGGCAACAGCACAGCCCTTAAAGTACTCGGAAGCTCCTGCTACTTGTGTCAAACGAGATGCAATTTCTCCTCCCGTACAACTTTCTGCCAATGCTAAAGTTTTTTGTTGATTCACAAAACCTTCTTTTATTTGAATCTCCAAAGAAGTCAAATCTTCAAAACCAACAAAAATATCATTTATAAGAGGTAATAACTTTTCTATTTCACTATCAATAGTATTTTTAAGTAGTTCCTCATCTGATCCCACCGATGATAAACGAATTCTAACCCTACCAAGGTTAGGAAGATAGGCTAGCTTAATTGTTTGTGGTAAATTATTTTCCCAAACTTCAATACGCTCTGCTATAGCACTTTCACCAAGACCATAAGTCATAATTGTTTTGTGTAAAATAAACGGACGAGTGAAATGCTTTTGAAGTTGTGGAATAACACTTTGATTCATCAAAGATTTCATTTCAAAGGGAACCCCAGGAAGCGAAATAATGACTTGGCCTTTTTTTTCAAACCACATTCCAGAAGCTGTTCCATGATCATTTTTAAAAATACTTGCTTTTGACGGAAGGAGTGCCTGTTGACGATTTTGATTATTGATAGGTGTATTTACATATTTTTTAAAAATCTCTTCTATATGACCTAGAATTTCCTCATTTTCTATTAAAGTATCGTTAAAATATTCACACAGTGTATGCTTTGTTAAATCGTCTTTAGTAGGACCCAATCCACCGGTAAGGATCACAACTTCTGCTCGTTTAGTTGAGGCGTCTAAAGCTTCAATAATATGTTCTTTTTGATCAGAAATACTAGTAATCTGAGCAATTTCTATTCCAATTTTATTTAATTCTTTGGCTAAAAAAACAGCATTTGTATTGATAATTTGCCCAATTAAAATTTCGTCTCCAATAGTTATTAATTCTGCTTTCATATTATTTTATCTTAACAGAAAAGGCTTGTTTATTTTCAATAAAGCCAACCAAATGGTCTTCTATAGCAACTGGACCGACACCTGCTGGTGTTCCTGTAAAAATCACATCTCCAATTTTTAAAGTAAAATATTGTGAGCAATATGAAATAAGTTCATCAATTTTCCAGAGCATGTATTCTGTTGTAGTTTCTTGAACTGTTATACCATTTTTGTCTAGTCGAAATGACAATTCATCTAAGGATTTAAAAGTCTCTTTATCAAACCAGTCCCCTATTAAGGATGAACCGTCAAATGCTTTAGCTTTTTCCCAAGGAAGCCCCTTTTGCTTTAATTCATTTTGAACTGTTCTTGCGGTAAAGTCAATTCCCAAACCAATTTGAGAATAATATTTAGGCGCAAAATGAGGAGCTATATGTTTTCCTAACTTTTCAATACGAACCAAAATTTCAACTTCATAGTGAATATCATTACTAAAATGTGGAATAAAAAAAGGTTGATTTTTCTGAAGTATAGTTGTATCGGGTTTTAAAAACAAGACTGGATTCTCTGGTTTTTCGTTTTCTAACTCTTTTATGTGAGCTGCATAATTTCTCCCAATACAAATAATTTTCACTTGTTTATTCTTTAGTATTCATTGCTTGTAATCTGATTTCCGTCAAAACTTTTTTAGTATAGCGAGGGAAATCAGCATTTAAAACCCACCCAAAATATCCTGGCTCTGATGCAAGAATATCTATTACCTTTTTACCTTTATGTTTTCCAAATCCAAAACAAGGTTCCCCCATTTTGTCATAAATAACAAAACCAGCAAAGTCAACTGTTTTTCTACGGGTACTAAATTCATTTAAAAAATCAATGTTAGGCTCTAAATCTTTATAACGGTCAAGTTGAGCGATAAGAACATCGTGTGTCGCTTTTGTATCAGCATGAGCAGAATGAGCATCTGTAAGATCTTCGTTACAATAAAAACGAAGGGCTGCAGTGAGGGTTCGTTGTTCCATTTTATGAAATATCGTTTGAACATCAACCGTTTTTATATTCTTGAAATCGAATTTTACTTCAGCCCTTAGTAGCTCTTCTACAAGCAAAGGAATATCAAAACGATCCGAATTATATCCAGCAAGATCACATCCTTTTAGAAAGCTATATATTTCATTTGAACGTTCTTTAAAAGTAGCCTCATTGGCAACCATTTCATTGGTGATTCCATGAACAGCTGTTACTTCTGGTGGAATTAATTGCTCAGGATTGATACGCCACTCTTTCTTATCTTGAGTCCCGTCTGGGTGTAATTTCAAAATAGCAATTTCTACAATTCTATCCTTTGAAATATCAGTACCTGTAGTTTCTAGATCAAAAAAACAAAGTGGTATAGAGAGTTGAAGTTTCATTTTTTATTTAGGTTTTAATAAGGGAAGGGTTCTTCCCAATTTTCAAGATATTCTGCAACACGCTTCACAAAAAGGCCTCCGGCTGCACCATTTATTATTCTGTGATCATAACTATGAGATAAGATTACTTTATGTCTAATACCAATGAAATCGCCCTCAGGAGTTTCAATTACAGCAGGCATTTTGCGTATAGCGCCTATGGCTAAAATACCAACTTGGGGTTGATTAATAATTGGTGTACCCATAATAGAACCAAACATTCCAATATTGGTAAATGTATAAGTTCCATCCTGAACCTCATCGGGTTTTAAAGCGTTATTCCTAGATCTTTTTGCTAAGTCATTAACAGCTTTGGCTAAGCCAACTAAGTTAAAATGATCTGCATTTTTAATTACAGGTACAATTAAATTTCCATCAGAAAGTGCAGTTGCCATTCCAAGATTGATAGCCTGTTTAATAATAATTTTTTCTCCTTGAATAGTGCTATTTAATTGAGGGTAATCACGAAGAGCCTTAATAATTGCTGTCATGAATAAAGGAGTAAATGTGAGTTTCTCATTTTCTCTTTTTTGAAAAGCATTTTTAGCTTCTTCTCTCCAATTCCATAAATTGGTGACATCTACTTCTATAAATGATTGAACATGGGCCGCAGTTTGTATACTTGACTTCATGTGAGTTGCAATCAGTTTTTCCATTCGAGTCATTTCAAGAATCTGATCATTTCCTGTCAAACTAATACCTTGAGTACCAACAGCAGTTTCAGCTGCTATAGTTTTTGAAATAATAGTTTGGGTAGGCTTTTCATTGATTAACGCTTCAGAGGAAGAACGATTTTTAATAAAAGTCAAAATATCTTTTTTAGTAACCCTCTGGTCTTTACCAGTTCCCATTATAGTGTGAAGAATTTCTGGGGAAATTCCTTCTTCTTGTGCAATATTTCGAACTAAAGGAGAATAAAATTTTGAAGATTCTTTTGTGGTAATTTGAACTGTTTCTTGTACTGTTTTAATTTCGTCTAAAAGTACTTCTGTATATTCTTCTAGTATTGGTGGTAGTGATTCTTCTTCCTTAATATTATCCTCAATATCTGGTGCTTTTTCTTCGATTAATTCCGCGGAGGGAGCGGAAGAATGCTCCACTGATTCACCTTCAGTTTCAATAACTGCCAATACATCACCAACGGCAACTACCGCATTTTCCTCAAATCGTTTTTCAAGTAATATACCAGATACTTCAGCAGAAACATCTGTATCAACTTTATCAGTTGCAATTTCCACAATAGGGTCGTCCAAAGAAATAGAATCGCCTATTTCTTTAAGCCATTTAGTAACAGTAGCTTCGGCAACGCTTTCTCCCATTTTAGGTAATTTTAAAAAATATTGTGCCATGTAGTCTGTTCTTTTGCAAAAGTATCAAATTTTGACATTGCATGAAGCTTTTACCTAATTCTTCTAGGTGTAAAAAGTGAATTTAACTTTTAGAAATAGAGGCTTCAAAGGGAATTCTTGCCAAAATACTTCTCCCCAATGTAACCTCATCTGTATATTCTAATTCATCTCCAACAGGAATTCCTCTTGCTATAGTGGATGTTTTTACTGAATATCGACTTAATAATTTATAAATATAAAAATTAGTAGTGTCTGCCTCCATTGTCGCGCTTAACGCAAAAATAAGCTCACTAAATTCTTCATTTTTAACTTTTTGCATTAATGATTCGATTGTTAAATCTTTTGGTCCTACCCCATCCATTGGAGATATTATACCCCCTAGAACATGGTATAATCCATTATACTGTCCTGTATTTTCTATGGCCATAACATCGCGAATGTCTTCTACAACACATAATAATTTTTTATTCCGTTTCAAACTTGCACATATTTCACATAAAGGAACGTCCGACAAATTATGACATTTTTCACAAAAAATAACACCTTCGCGAAATGATGATATTGCTGAAGTCAGCATAAGTGTATGATCAACAGGCTGTTTAAGTAAATGAAGTGCTAATCTCAAAGCTGTACGTTTACCAATTCCTGGAAGTTGCGCAATTTCTTGTACAGCATTTTCAAGCAGTTTTGAAGAAAAATCCATAGGCTAATTTACAAAAATATGAGATGTATCTAATTTGTATCTTTGACAACTTAATACTTTAAAATGATTTCACCTTTTTTTATTCTATGCCTTATTATAGGTTATTTTTTGGTATTAGTTGGAATTGCTTATGTTACAGGAAAAGAAGATTCAAATGAAAGTTTTTTTAAAGCAAATCGAAATTCACCATGGTATTTAGTTGCTTTTGGAATGGTAGGGGCTTCCCTCTCCGGGGTCACTTTTATTTCTGTTCCAGGCTGGGTACAAGAATCTCAGTTTACTTATTTTCAGGTAGTTATGGGATATTTAGTGGGTTATTTTGTGGTGGCTTATGTTCTATTGCCAGTATATTATAAAAATAATGTTACTTCAATTTACGAATATTTAAACAGCAGGTTGGGGCAAAATAGTCATAGAGCTGGTGCTTTTTTTTTCTTTATCTCTAGAGTTTTAGGAGCTGCTTTCCGCTTATTTTTAGTGGCAATTGTTCTACAACAATTTATTTTTGACGCTTGGAGTATTCCTTTTGAAATCACAGTTATTTTATCCATAGTTTTAATATGGGTTTACACTCAAAGAGGGGGAATTAAAACCATTGTATTAACTGACACTCTTCAAACAATGCTAATGATAATTTCTGTGATTTTGTCGATTGCATATATTAACCAGGCATTGGACTGGTCGTTTTTAGAATTTCTTAAATCATCCGAACTCTCACAATACAATAAAGTTTTTGTCACCGATTCTCTACTGAGTAGAAATCATTTTCTTAAATCTTTTATTGGCGGTGCCTTTGTGACAATATGCATGACAGGACTAGATCAAGATATGATGCAAAAAAACTTAAGTTGTAGATCCTTAAAAGATGCACAGAAAAACATGATAGTTTTTAGTTTTGTTTTGGTAATTGTGACAGGTCTTTTTATGTTATTAGGTGCATTACTTTTTATATATGCAGAAAGCAAAGGAATACCCATTCCATCAATGGATGGAAGTCAAAAAACAGACCTTCTCTTTCCTGAAATAGCATTAAATGGTCCCTTAGGGATTGCAGTTGCCGTTACCTTTATACTTGGTTTGATTGCCGCTGCTTACAGTAGTGCTGACAGTGCACTGACTTCACTTACAACCTCTTTTTGTATTGACTTTCTTAATATTAAAAAATATGATGAAAGAAAACAAAAAATTCTCAGAAAAAAGACACATTTAGGTATGAGTGTTTTACTTATTCTCGTGGTCATACTTTTTAAGCACATTCTTGACCGCAATGTAATTGACGGATTATTAACCGTAGCTGGATATACCTATGGGCCACTACTGGGTTTATTTGCGTTTGGAATATTTACTTCTTATGAGATTAATGATAAAAAAGTCTGGTGGGTGATTTTAGGTTCCTTAACGCTAATTAGTATTTTAGGAAATTTAAATGCTGCAAGTCTTGGCGGTTATGAATTAGGATATGAATTACTCCCTTTAAATGGGTTTTTTACATTCTTAGGTCTTGTACTGATTCGTAGAAAGTAAAACTAATGTACAGGCATTTTCCCACAAAATACCTTTTTCATTTAACAACTTAGCTAACTTAGGATTCTCAGTCCCTGGATTAAAAAGCACCCGCTTAGGGTTAATTTTTAAAATAAAATCATAATAAGATTCTTGTTTGGAAGCGCTTATGTATAATGTAATGGTATGAATGTCAATTTGAACAATAAGAGGTGATACTATTAATAAGTTCGCAACAAATCCGGGCTTTACAGCCATGGGAACTACCTCAATTTCATGTTTAACAAGTAAGTGAATAGCTTTGTAAGCATAGCGCTCAGGATTTATACTAGCTCCTATTACAAGAGTTTTGAATTTTACCATTGAATCATGACACTACCCCATGTAAATCCACTTCCAAAAGCTGCTAAAACGACTTTAGTACCCGGTACAATCTTACCTTCTTCCCAAGCTTCCGTTAAAGCAATTGGAATAGAAGCTGCTGTTGTGTTTCCGTAACGTTGAATATTATTATAAACTTGGTCATCACTTAATCCAAATTTCTTTTGAACAAATTGTGCAATCCTGAGGTTTGCTTGATGCGGAATCAACATTCCAATTTCATTAGCAGACCATCCTGTTTTTTTCAATCCCTCATTAATTACCTCAGTAAAACGAACGATAGCATTTTTAAAAACAAATTGTCCATTCATATAAGGGTAATAAGAAATATCCTCTGGGTCGTTTTCTGTAATAATCTCAGGAACCCATCTTCCAGTATTTGGACCAATTAAAGAGAGTTCTTTTGCATGTTTTCCTTCAGAGTGTAAATGTGAAGAAAGAATACCTTCCTTATTGTTTTCGGTACGGGTCATAACTACAGCACCAGCTCCATCACCAAAAATAACAGAAACATTTCTACCTCGTGAAGTCATGTCCAAACCACCAGAATGATATTCTGAACCAATTACTAATACATTTTTATACATTCCAGTTTTTATAAATTGATCTGCAGTAGCTAATGCATAAACAAAACCTGAACATTGCATGCGAATATCCATTGCAGGACAGTCAGGAATTTCTAATGCATCTTGAACCAATACTCCAGATCCAGGGAAATAATAATCTGGACTCAGAGTTGCCAAAAGAATCAAATCAATATCTTGAGCATTGATATTAGCTCGTTCTAGTGCAATTTTAGAAGCTTTTACTCCCATGGTTGCTACACCATCATTATCACCTTTTTTTATATGTCTTCGTTCTTGAATTCCAGTTCTTTCAACAATCCATTCATTTGAAGTGTCCATAGTTTTTTCTAAATCAGCATTAGAAACTACATTTTTGGGCAGGTACTTTCCGACACCAATGATCTTAGAATTAAACATATGCTTATTTTAAAATTTATGGAAAATAATCAATTTAAATGGCTTCACCAACTTGATGTCACAGGGAAAGTTTTAAAGATACTTTTTAAATTCTTCCGTTTGAATTTCAGCCTTCAAATCATGGAGTAAATGATATAGTCCAAAAAAAGTTCTATTGATGTATATGAAGTGTTTTGAACCTCTATTTCCATTCATTTTTCTGAGTTGTGAGTCCCCGGCAAGGTCTTTCGAAAGGTTGGTGATTCCTTCCCAAAATTTAATACTTGAAAAATCAAAACTTGATTTATGAAAAGGAAGAGTGAAAAGATTCATCATACGTTGGAATAGCTCAGTAAAATAAATTATTTCATCTTCTGAGTCTGATGGAAGAAGAATTTCTAACTCACGTAATAATCGATTAAAAGAAATAATATCATCAATATTTTCCTTCTTAGATAGCTCAAAGTAGGGGTGATAAAAATCTTTGGGTATCGATTTCATGCAGCCAAAATCAATTGCGATTAAATTTCGCTCCTCATCAACCATAAAGTTTCCTGGATGTGGGTCAGCTTGTACTTTTCTCAATCCATGAATTTGAAACATATAAAAATCCCAAAGGGTTTGTCCTATTTTATTTTTAACCTCTTGTTTCTCATTATCTAATGAAGTGTATTGTGCCAGATGAATACCATCCATCCAGTCCATTGTTAAAATTTTAGCAGTAGTCCATTTTGAATAGTAATTTGGGAATTTAAGATTAGAAATCTTAGCAGCTTTTTCAGAAATAAATTGACTATTTCTTAACTCTTGTAAATAATCTGTTTCTTCTAAGAGTTTATCTTCTACTTCTTTGAAATATTTCTGGGTATCTTTTCCTTTAAGGTTAAACATTTTTAAAGCAATAGGCTTTACCAAAGCCAAATCAGAGCTAATACTATTTGCCACTCCAGGATATTGAATTTTGACAGCAAGTTTTTTTCCTTCTTTTGAAGCTCGGTGAACCTGGCCGATACTGGCTGCATTCTTAGAGTGAGCTTCAAACGTATCAAAAACTGTTTCTGGATCTGCTCCCAAGTATTTACGTATGGTTTTTTTTACTAATGCAGCAGACAAGGGGGGCACAGAAAATTGAGCCAAACCAAATTGCTCAACATACGCTTTAGGCAATAAATTTTTTTCCATGCTCAACATTTGTGCTACTTTCAAAGCACTTCCTTTGAGTTGCTTTAGGCCGTCATAGATATCTTTCGCATTATTTTCATTTAGTTTAGTTTTATTGTCATCTCCACTGATAATTTTTTCTCCATAATATCGAATATAGTTCCCTCCAACCTTTATTCCAGTTGAAACCAATTTAGAAGCACGTTCAATTTTATTTGTTGGAATTGAATCTAAAGTTTTCAATCAAGAAATTTTAAATTTTTCATTCCAAAGAAATTTTCCGAAATCAATAACACTATCTAATGGGGTATTATCAAATAACTCAAAAACAGTTTGTACCGACTTCTCAATAGCTATATCTGTTTTTTCAAAACTAGGAGAGCTGTCTTCCATCCAAAATTTTAAAAGAAATAATAATTGTAACCAAGCGCCCTCAGAAAAAATTAATTCGGGATGCTTTGTTAATATGGATTGTTTTGAAGTATTCCCTTGTTCTATCAAACCTGAGGCAAATTGTTTAAAAGAATTACGCAATCTTCTCAGTGAAGAAAGCTTTTGCATTTTCTCACCTGAATTTGAAAGAATGAACAAAACATAACTTCTATTTAGTTGCAATACCTCAAAAAAAGTAAAATAAAAAGAAAGTAATTTCTCCTTTGGCACTTGGGCATCAAAACCTTTTTCTTTACTAATTAGCGTATAAGCATTATCAAAAAATTTACTAAAAATACTTACTTTAATATCCTCTAATGATGCAAAGTACTTGTAAAAGTCTGTTTCTTCTATTTTATTTTTTTTACAAAACAAATAAACAGATTTTGGCTCCTTTTCATGTTCTAATACCTGGGTGCTATATGCATCGTAAATTTTCTGTTTCAAATCCATAGTTATTTACCTAATGGTTAATGTGATTGCAAATATAAAGTGTTTATCATTTCTTTCTATAACTTAAACATCTTTAATTTCGAAAAAATGCCATCTTGTCACACTTTAAAGAATGGTATTTTTTTTGCAAATAAATTATAAATTAAAAAATAAAAACATGAGTACAGGAAAAATTAATGTTGCTGTTGAAAACATCTTCCCACTAATTAAAAAATTTCTTTACAGTGATCACGAGATTTTTTTAAGAGAATTAATTTCTAATGCCACAGATGCTACTACCAAACTTCAACACTTAAGTAGTTTAGGAGAAATAAAAGGCGATTTAGGAGCACAGCACATTGAAATAAAAATTGATAAAAAAGGAAAAAAACTTCATGTTATTGACCAAGGAATTGGAATGACAGAAGAGGAAGTTCAAAAATATATTAATGAAGTTGCCTTTTCAGGTGCTGAAGAATTCTTAGAACAGTATAAAGACAGCGCTAAAGACAGTGGAATTATTGGTCATTTTGGACTTGGTTTTTATTCTGCATTTATGGTTTCTGAAAAAGTGGAAATCATCACAAAATCACACAAAGATGGTCCTGCTTCTCGATGGGTATGCGATGGATCACCAGAATATACTTTAGAGTTAGCGGACAAAACTACCCGAGGAACGGAAATTATTCTTCATATAGATAAGGATTCTAAAGAGTTTTTAGAAGAAGCTAGAATCAATGAATTATTAAATAAATACAATAAATTCATGCCCATTCCAATTAAGTTTGGAACACGTGAAGAAACACTCCCCTTACCTAAAGATGCAGCTAAGGATGCAAAAGCAGAAACGATTACTGTTGATAATTTCATAAATAATCCTGATCCTGCTTGGACTAAAAAACCAGCTGATTTAAAAGAAGATGATTATAAAAGCTTTTATCGGGAATTATATCCCATGCAATTTGAAGAACCTTTATTTAACATTCATTTAAATGTAGATTACCCATTTAACTTGACAGGTATATTATATTTTCCGAAGCTAAATAATGATCTTAATGTTCAAAAAGATAGAATTCAACTCTATCAAAATCAAGTATTTGTTACTGATAATGTTGAAGGAATTGTTCCTGAATTCTTAACACTTCTTAGAGGTGTAATTGACTCTCCTGATATTCCGCTTAATGTATCTAGAAGTTACCTTCAAGCCGATGGAGCTGTTAAAAAAATAAGTAATTACATAACTAAAAAGGTAGCTGACAAGTTAAGCAGTCTATTTAAAAAAGACCGTAAAGGTTTTGAAGAAAAATGGAATGATATAAAAGTTGTTATCGAATATGGAATGCTAAGTGAAGATAAGTTTTTTGATAAGGCAGAAAGCTTTGCGCTTTTTCCAACTACCGATGGAGAATTTTTCACTTTTAAAGAATTACAAGAAACAATAAAAGATACTCAAACTGACAAGGATGATAAGCTGATCATTCTTTATGCCTCAAATGCAGAGGATCAACATAGCTATATTACTCAGGCAAAAAACAAAGGGTATAAAGTGTTATTATTGGATTCTCCCATAATTGGTCATTTAATTCAAAAATTAGAAGGAAGTAAAGAAAATATTTCTTTTGTTCGTGTAGATGGGGATACTGCTGAAAATCTAATTAAAAAAGAAGAAGCCACACTTTCAAAACTTTCTGAAAAAGAGCAAGAGGATCTTAAGCCAATCATTGAAGCTGTTGTAAAAGAAGGTGGATATACTGTTCAACTTGAAGCAATGGATAGTCAAGCATTACCTTTTGTTCTTACGCAACCTGAATTCATGAGACGAATGAAGGAAATGCAACAAACTGGTGGCGGTGGAATGATGATGGGTAATATGCCTGACATGTATAATTTAGTAGTGAACACTAATCATGAGCTCACAAATGAAATATTAACTACTAAAACAGAAAAGAAACGAGTTCGCTTAATTCAACAAGCATTGGATCTTGCAAAACTATCTCAAAACTTATTAAAAGGAGAAGCATTGACACAATTTATTCAGCGAAGCGTTGATTTAATTAAATAATTAAAAAATGGGAAATTTAAATTTCCCATTTTTTTGATCTATGAATATTACATTGACAAAGAATCAAGTGATGGAATTATTTCTAAAAAAAAATGATGCCTTTTCACCAAAAATCAAAGATGGTGAAATACTTTATATACCAAATTTTAAAGAAAAAAATGCAGCCGACCTGTTATTAAAAAAATTAGAAGATACAATTCCCTGGAGACAAGATAAGATAACAGTGTATGGGAAAATATATGACCAGCCTAGATTAACCTCACTTCATTCAATTCAACAAAAACCCTACACCTACTCTAATATTACTATGCAACCTAGAGCAATGACAAATGAACTACTTCAAATTCTTGCTGAAATTGAACATATAAAACCAAATTCATATAATTCAGTATTACTTAATTTATATCGTAATGGAAAAGACAGCAATGGATGGCATGCAGACAATGAATCAGCCTTAGGAATAAATCCTTCCATTGCATCACTGAGTTTAGGAGAAGAAAGATATTTTCATTTAAAACATAAAAAATTAAAAGATCAACGAATAAAATTGAAATTAGCGCATGGAAGTCTTTTAATTATGAGCGGAGAATTACAACATCACTGGATTCATCAAATACCCAAAACAACAAGGACTGTTTCACCGCGAATTAATTTAACGTTTCGCAAAATTATATAAGTATAAAAAAATATTGCTTATTCGAAAATATCATTGAGAACTGTCGCCAAATGAATACCCCCATTTAATAATTGCTTGCGAACAATATTTATATATTCATATCGATATTTATATCCTAAATTAGTTTTTTCAGGTAAGGTGATATAAATTCTATTTGTTAAAGCGTGGATTTCTAATAACCAATCATTTAATGAATTATTTTTGAGAGATTTAATTTCAAAAGCAGTTAAAACAGGTAGGTTTACTGTCATTTCCGAATAACTCATACCATGACTGTCAATGATTCCACTATCCCAAACTCTATGAAGATTAGAATTTTTTCCAAACCATTTAACTTTTATATCATTCCCACCCTTATTTTTTAATTGTCCTAAATGTAATGGCTGGTGTAAATCTCCTATAAAATGTATTAATAATTTTAGGAAAAATTGTTTTCGCCCTTTTGACTCATTACTATTCTTTAAAATATTAATACAATTTTGAATAGCAATAATGATATCTCCTTTGGGATTTTTGTCACTTTCAGCATAAGTTTGATCTAGATCCAAATTTGCGTAATGCCATGAATAGTATTTGTTATATTTTTTGTCAGACTTTATGTCATCTCCAAAGTTAGAAACATATGCTAGGGATTCACCTTCCAATAATTCATTTAATGCTTTCGCTGTTCGTTTAGATATATGTAGGTTGGCAACTTCACCAATAACACGGTGGCCTGTGGCTCCCCAGGTTTCAAAAATATTAAATTCACTTGAATAAGCTATGATTGGTAATAATGAAAAAATCATTATGAAAACTTTATTAGTGTATGTTTTTAATTTCATAAATTTTTATAAACGTTTGTTTTTTTAAAATTAAACCTTATTGAAGATGAATTGTCAAATGTAGTATACTATTTTTGCTATTCTGAAAATAAAATCTAACAATTTGAGAAAAATACTCCTGAATTTACTTTTGATTTTTTCGACTCTTATTACATCTTTTGTAATAGGTCAAGAAGAAAAGGAATTATTTGTGAATTCCATAAAAGGAGGTATTAAAATTGATGGTCTTTCTAAAGAAATTCAATGGGAGAAAGCAAAATGGAGCAGTAGCTTTTGGATGTGGCGACCCACTGATACGCTTCAAGCAAATAAACAAACTCAATTCAAAATGCTTCGCGATGATCAAAACCTCTATATTTTAATTGAATTAACAACCAATGGAAACACTTTTACGACACCTAGTTTAAAGCGAGACTTTGAATGGTATGAATCCGATTCTGTCACTTTACTCTTTGACACTTTTAATGATGCAACCAATGCTTTTTCATTTGCAACGAACCCCTTAGGGTTAAAATCAGATGGATTAATATCAGGAGGAAATCAAAACTATCGAACCGACAGAAACTATGCATGGGATACAAAATGGACTGTAGAAACTACAATTGAAGAGGGAAAGTACACCGCTGAATTTAAGATTCCCTTTAGTGCTTTCTTTTATGACAACACCCAAACTTCTTGGCGATTTAATCTTTTTAGAAGAAACTTTGAAGGAAATGAAACAAGCTCATGGGCTCAAACACCTCAAAACCAAACCATTGGGAATCTTGCCTTTATGGGGAAAATGATTTTTGAAGAACCTTTAAAAAAAGCTCAAAATCCCATATCCATCATACCCTATATAAGTGCAGCAAAATTTGAAGATTTTGAAAATAACACAAGTGATTTTAACTTATCAGTAGGTGGTGATGCAAAGATTCCAATAGGAAACGCTCTCAATTTAGACCTTACCCTTAATCCAGATTTTTCTCAAGTAGAGGTAGATGATCAAGTCGTAAACCTCACTCGATTTGCAATTTCACTCCCAGAGAAAAGACAGTTTTTTACACAAAACGATGACTTATTTAAAGATTTTGGAGCGAATAATGATGTTGCGCCTTTCTTTTCAAGAAGAATTGGTGTTGCAGAAGATTTAGATGGAAATACCATTGAAAACAAAATTATTGCTGGGGCACGTCTTAGTGGAAAATTAAACTCTAACCTTAGATTAGGATTTCTAAACATACTCACTGATGCTGATATTGCTAATGAAATTCCTTCCAATTTAAATACTGTTTTTACACTTCGACAAAAAGTCTTTACTCGTTCAAATGTTAGTTTCTTTTTCATAGACAGAAGAACAACAAAAGAGTATGATTTTATTTCAGAAGAAGAAAAAAAGAATAGCGTTACTGGAATTGAATACAATTTAGCCTCTCCGGATAGTAAATGGACAGGGCGTGCTTTCTTCCATAAATCATTTACAGAAGGTTTAGATGATGACGATATCATTTCTGGTGTTAGACTGCAAAGAAATACGCTCAGAAACAGAGTAGGAATGGAAGTAATTCACGGAGGGGAAGACTTCAGGTCTAACCTAGGTTTCTTTAGGAGAACTGGGTTTTTAAAACTTTCTCCAGAATACACCTATCGTATTTATCCAAAAAATCCCAACGTGACTAGTTATGAATTTAGCGAACGAACCTTTTTTGTGTTCAATCCAACAATAGATTATAAGCTAACCGATCGCTGGTTTATTTCTACATTTAGAAAACGCTATTTAAACAACACTAGTTTAGATTTAAGAATTATAAATCGTTATGAATTTTTGACAGATGGTTTTGATCCTACACGAAGTAGTGATGGAATCGATCTTCCATCAAATTCAAGTTATAACTTTACAGATATAGAATTGGGCTATCGTTCTGACCAAAGAAAAAAATTCAATTTTGACTCCAAAATATCATATGGTTCGTTTTACAACGGAACCAAATTTGCTGTAGAAAATGAATTTAAGTGGCGAAAACAACCTATTTTCAATGCAAGTATGATTGTAAATTTCAATGCTATCAAACTCCCCGAACCTTATAGCTCAAAAGATATTTGGCTAATTAGTCCTAAACTTGATTTTACGTTTACAAAAACTTTATTCTGGACCACCTTTGTACAATACAATTCACAAGGAGAAAATCTTGGTGTAAATTCAAGATTACAATGGCGCTTTGCACCGTTATCTGATTTATATATTGTTTATAATGATAATTATATCAGTACTGATAATTTCTCGCCAAGATATCGTAGTTTTAACCTTAAACTTACTTATTGGTTAAATATATAATTATGCTGAGAATACATATTCGTTTTTCAATATCCCTTATTGCTTTAATTTTAATAACGGGGTGTGAACCAAAACCTAAAAGTAATATTGACAACATGATTGTCAAAGGTAGAATTGAAGGGCTTCGAAAAGGGAAATTATACCTTCAAAAAATGGAAGATACTCTCTTAGTTAATATTGATTCGACTTTAGTCAAAGGAACGCCAAACTTTAGTTTTGAAACACCTATTAAAACAGCTGAAATTTTTTATCTCTATTTAGATAAGGAAGATGGAGACAGTCTGAATGATCGTATTTTATTTTTTGGTGAAAAAGGAACAATTGAAATTAATACACTCCTGAAGACTTTTGACAGTAGTGCGGAAATTAAAGGTTCAAAAAATCAAAAATTACTTCAAGAATACCTTTCATTTAACAAGAAATTTAATGAACAAAATTTAGAATTGATTGAAGGGTTTTATAAAGCTCAATTGAAGAGAAACTCAAAAAAAAGTGATTCATTACAACAAAAAATTGATAATTTATTAAAAAGGAGATACTTGTATACTATCAATTTTGCTGCGCAAAACACTGATCAAAATATAGCGCCATATCTTGCGTTAACTGAAGTATATGACGCTAACTTATCACTCTTAGACTCTATAGCCGTTAAAATGACGCCCGAAGTGAGAAACTCAAAATATGGGATAGAATTTGTGAATTATCTTGAAAAAAGAAGAAGTACTGAAAAAAAATGATTTAAAGTTTTAACGTTTTTTTCATTAAATCCGTTATCGCTTTTGTTTTCTCTTCTTGAATGCTTTTAAACTGCTTTTTAATGTTGTCACCTTTAACGGAATTAACTTTATGTATCAAGCTATCAAAAATAATTATAGCTTCATCAATTATCTTTTCACTTTTGGTTAAGTCAGCGCTTGGATTTGAAAGTTCCCACAAATAAATTTCTTCAATTAAATCACCAATGTCATTATTGATGTCTTTCTTTAGTTGTTTAATACTACTTGGCATTATTTTATAAGTTTATTTATTTATTAATATAATGTGTTTTTTTAGATCATAAAAATGAAATCTAAGCTACTATTTTTTTTGATTGAATATAGTTTAACCCGAAAAAGTTACGTAGTTCCTAGGAGTTTCATATAATGTTACAGATAAATCATGTTTATCATTTAAATGTGGTATTAACTTTTGATATATGACAACTGCCATATTTTCAGCTGTCGGAATTAAATCTATAAACTCCGGAACTTCTTCGTTAAGGTTTTTATGGTCAAACTCATCTTCAATTTTTTCTTTAATCAAATCTTTTAAAACTTTCATGTCCATGACATATCCTGTTTCTGGATCAATTTCACCGGTAATATGAGCAATTAATTCATAATTATGCCCGTGGTAATGAGGATTAGAACATTTGCCAAAAACAGAAATGTTTTGAGCATCAGACCAATCTTTTCTAAACAAACGATGTGCTGCATTAAAATGAGCTTTTCTACTAATAGTTACACGCATAGTTATACTTTTATATGATTATAGAATCGATCAAAAATGATCTTAAACCAAGCCGTATAATTATCGGGATTAGTTTTTATTTCTGTTATAATTTCTTCAAGATTCATCCATTTCCAGTTTGCTACTTCTTCACGATTAATAATGGGTTCAGAATCATAATAACCTAAAATAACATGATCAAATTCATGTTCAGTAAGTCCATTATCAAAGGGGGCTTTATATACAAAACTAAACAACTCTTCTAAAGAGGTTTTAAAACCCATTTCTTCTTGTAATCTCCTAGTTCCGGCTTCTAAATTATTCTCTCCAAGCCTTTGGTGGCTACAACAAGTATTAGTCCAAAGACCAGGAGAATGATATTTGCTTAAAGCACGTTGTTGTAACATAAGCTGTCCTTCTTTGTTTAGAATAAAAACAGAAAAAGCACGATGTAAGATTGCCTTTTCGTGTGCTTCCATTTTTGACATTGTGCCTATAGGGACATCATTTGTATCAACGAGAATAACTTCTTCTTCCATAAAATTCAAAATTACCCATAATTTTCACAAAAACCTATTAAGAATCTTTTCGCTTAGGCCATTATTTATGATACTTTTACTTAAATTTTACACATGGATTTTATAGAAGAAATCAAACGCCGTCGAACTTTTGGGATTATATCCCACCCTGATGCAGGTAAGACAACTTTAACGGAAAAATTGCTTTTATTTGGAGGAGCAATTCAAGAAGCGGGTGCTGTAAAATCTAATAAAATAAAAAAAGGCGCTACCAGTGATTTTATGGAGATTGAGCGGCAGCGTGGAATTTCTGTCGCTACATCGGTTTTAGCCTTTGTTTATAAAGACAAAAAAATAAATATTCTAGATACTCCAGGCCACAAAGACTTTTCTGAGGATACCTTTAGAACGCTTACAGCTGTTGACAGTGTGATTGTAGTCATAGATGTGGCTAAAGGAGTTGAAGAACAGACAGAAAAATTAGTAGAGGTTTGTCGGATGCGAAAAATACCAATAATTGTATTTATAAATAAGCTAGATCGAGAGGGAAAAGATGCATTTGACTTGATGGATGAAGTAGAGCAAAAGTTAGGTCTCCGTGTTACTCCATTATCAATCCCTATTGGGATGGGGTACGATTTTAAAGGAATCTATAATATTTGGGAAAAAAATATTCAACTATTTCAGGATGAAAGTAAACAAATCATTGGAAAGAAACAGAAGTTTAAATCATTAGATGCTCCAGAATTGGTTGCTGAAATTGGAACAACAGGACTTATTAACTTAAAAGATGAATTGGAATTAATTGAAGGAGTTTATCCACCCTTTGACCAACAAGAATACCTAGACGGGACACTTCAACCTGTATTGTTTGGTTCTGCATTAAATAATTTTGGGGTTCAAGAATTGCTCAATTGCTTTATTGAAATTGCTCCTGAACCATTGGCTAAAGAATCTGACATAAGATTGGTGAAACCTGATGATAAAAAATTTGCTGGTTTTGTTTTTAAGATTCATGCTAATATGGATCCCAAACACCGAGATCGTTTAGCATTTATAAAAATTGTGTCAGGAACTTTTGAACGCAATACCCCATACCACCACGTCCGTTTAAATAAAAAATTAAAATTTTCATCACCAAATGCCTTTTTTGCAGAAAAAAAACAAATAGTAGATATTTCCTATCCAGGAGATATAGTTGGTATTCATGATACAGGAAATTTTAAAATTGGTGATACACTTACTTCAGGTGATATATTACAATTTAAGGGTATTCCCAGTTTTTCCCCTGAACATTTTCGATTCATTAACAACAATGATCCACTTAAATCAAAGCAACTTGCCAAGGGAATTAACCAATTAATGGACGAGGGTGTTGCCCAACTATTTACCTTAGATTTAAATGGAAGGAAAGTAATTGGTACAGTAGGAGCTCTTCAGTTTGAAGTAATTCAATATCGTTTACTTCATGAATATGGAGCAAAGTGTAGCTTTGAAAATTTGAATGTATACAAAGCCTGCTGGGTAGAAGCAAAATCTGAAAGTACGAATTTCAACGAATTTCAACGAATTAAACAAAAATTTCTTGCCAAAGACAAGAGTGGAAAATTAGTTTTCCTAGCTGACTCAGCTTTTTCTCTTCAAATGACTCAGGAAAAATTTAAAGAAGTGAAATTTCATTATACATCAGAGTATTGAATAAAAAAAAACCGCAATTCTGATTGCGGTTTTTTTTTGTTATTTACGCCTCTCCCGTAGGCCCAAAATTAAGAGGGATTGAAGGGGGTTCATTTGTTGTGATATCACCATTTGTAGTTTCAAAACGCTTAATATTATCCCCTAAAGCTTTAAAAAAACGTTTGGCGTGTTCAGGTGTTAAAATTACACGCGATTTCACCCTTGCCTTGGGCGATCCTGGCATTACAGTAATAAAATCAACTATAAACTCAGAAGTTGAATGGTTAATGATTGCTAAATTAGAATAAACGCCGTCAGAGGTGGCTTCATCAATAGAAATATTAAGTTGCTGTTCATTACTAGCTTTTTTATCACTCATAGTCTAGAAACTTATTTCTTCTTCTTTATCAATCAATAGACTATTGTACTCTTCTTTAGATCCAACAATCACATCGTTGTATGATCTAAGTCCTGTACCTGCTGGGATTTTATGCCCTACAATTACATTCTCTTTTAATCCCTCTAAGAAATCAACTTTACCACTAACTGCAGCTTCATTTAGTACTTTGGTTGTTTCTTGGAATGATGCAGCAGAAATAAAGGATTTAGTTTGAAGTGAAGCTCTTGTTATCCCTTGTAATTCAGGGGTAGCTGTCGCTGGTGATGCATCACGAGCTAAAATCAACTGCTTATCTTCTCTTGTAAGTAAAGAATTTTCATCCCGCAGTTGACGCGCTGATACAATCTGTCCTTGTTTCAAGTTCTCAGAAGCACCAACATCTTCAATAATTTTCATACCATATAAGTTATCATTTTCTGTAATAAAATCATACCGGAAAATTAATTGATTCTCTAAGAAAATCGAATCTCCTGGATCTTGAATTCTAACTTTACGCATCATTTGACGAACGACTACTTCGAAGTGCTTATCATTAATTTTCACTCCTTGTAAACGATATACTTCTTGAATTTCATTTACTAAGTATTGTTGAACAGCTGAAGGTCCTTTAATTTTTAAAATATCTGCAGGAGTTGTAGCTCCATCAGACAATGACATTCCTGCTTTTACAAAATCGTTTTCCTGAACTAAAATCTGATTTGACAATTTTACTAAATACTTCTTGATATCACCAAACTTAGATTCTACAATGATTTCACGATTACCTCTTTTTATTTTACCAAAAGAAACTACTCCATCAATTTCAGAAACTACTGCAGGGTTAGAAGGATTCCGTGCTTCAAATAATTCTGTAACACGTGGTAAACCTCCTGTAATATCACCTGATTTAGCGGATTTTCTTGGAATTTTCACTAATATTTGTCCCACATCAATTTTATCACCATCATTTACGATAAGGTGTGCTCCTACCGGAAGATTATAAGAACGTAGAATGACGCCTTTTTTATCAGCAATAGATAGGGTTGGAACTACTTTTTTGTTTCTAGATTCCGAAATTACTTTTTCTTGGAAACCAGTTTGTTCGTCAATCTCTACCTGGTAGGTAATTCCTTGTTCAATATTCTCAAACATAATTTTACCAGCAAACTCAGATACAATAACTCCGTTAAATGGATCCCATTTACAAATTAAAACATCTTGTTTTAGTTTTGCTCCATTTTTAATATGGATAGAAGAACCATAGGGTATATTCTTTGTGCTTAAAACACTTTTAGTTTTAGCATCTAAAATTTTAATTTCAGAAGTACGTGAAATTACAATCTCAGCATCATTACCGTCAGCATCTTTACCTTGCACTGTTTTAAGGTCTTCAATTTCCGCAATACCCTCAAACTTAGCCAAAAGTTTATTTTCTTCAGAAATATTTCCAGCAACACCACCAACGTGGAAAGTTCTGAGTGTTAACTGAGTTCCAGGTTCTCCAATCGATTGAGCTGCAATAACTCCAACAGCTTCCCCACGTTGAACCATTTTATTTGTGGCTAGGTTACGTCCGTAACATTTAGAACAAATACCTCGTTTTGTAGCACATGTAAGTGGTGAACGAACTTCAACAGATTCTAATGGTGTCTTTTGAATAAGATTCACATGCGCATCCTTGATTTCTTCTCCAGCTTCAACTAAAACATCGTTTGTTCTTGGATCAATAATATCATGAAGCGCTACACGCCCTAAAATACGTTCACCAAGTGACTCAACAATCTCTTCGTTTTTCTTAAGTGGTTTTACTTCTATACCACGTAATGTTTCACAATCTTCAAGGTTTACAATCACATCTTGAGAAACATCATGTAAACGTCTTGTTAAATAACCTGCATCAGCAGTCTTAAGTGCGGTATCTGCTAATCCTTTACGAGCACCGTGTGTTGAAATAAAATATTCTAAAATAGAAAGTCCTTCTTTAAAGTTAGAAAGAATTGGATTTTCTATAATCTCACCACCTCCTACATTCGATTTTTTAGGTTTGGCCATCAAACCACGCATTCCTGTTAACTGACGAATCTGTTCTTTAGATCCACGAGCACCAGAATCTAACATCATAAATACAGAATTAAATCCTTGTTGGTCTTCGCTAATTCGTTTCATAGCTAATTCAGTCAACATAGCATTGGTAGACGTCCAAATATCAATTACCTGGTTATAACGCTCGTTATTGGTGATTAATCCCATGTTATAGTTTCCAATAACACCATCAACTTGAATATTAGCATCATTAATCATCGATGATTTCTCTGGCGGAATAATAATATCTCCCAAACTGAAGGAAAGCCCCCCTTTAAAGGCAAAACCATATCCCATTCCTTTGATTTTATCTAAAAATTCAGCAGTTTCTGGAACACTCGTTACTTTTAATATATCCCCAATAATTTCTCTAAGATTTTTCTTAGTCAAGACAACATTAAAGAAACCTGCCTGATCTGGTACAACTTCGTTAAACAAAACACGTCCAACTGTGGTATCGATGATTTGAAATTCTAATTCTCCTTCTTTATTGAAATTTTTAGCTCTGATTTTAATCATTGCATTAAGATCAACACGTTTTTCATTAAGTGCAATGTGAACTTCTTCTGTAGAATAGAAAATCAAACCTTCTCCTTTAACTTTATTCTTAGCAGTAGACTTTCTTGCTTTGGTCATATAATAAAGCCCCAATACCATATCCTGTGATGGAACCGTAATTGGTGATCCATTTGCAGGATTCAAAATACTGTGAGAAGCCAACATTAAAAGTTGACATTCTAAAATAGCTTCTGGTCCTAAAGGCAAATGTACTGCCATTTGATCACCGTCAAAATCGGCATTAAAAGCTGTACAAACTAAGGGATGTAATTGAATTGCTTTACCTTCAATTAATTTTGGTTGAAAAGCTTGTATACCAAGACGGTGTAATGTGGGAGCACGGTTTAACATAACCGGGTGTCCTTTTAAAACATTTTCTAAGATATCCCAAACTACAGGTTCTTTACGGTCTATAATTTTTTTGGCAGATTTAACTGTTTTCACAATTCCCCTTTCAATAATCTTTCGAATAATAAATGGTTTATATAGTTCCGCCGCCATATCTTTTGGCAATCCACATTCAAATAATTTCAATTCTGGTCCTACAACAATTACAGAACGTGCCGAATAATCAACACGTTTCCCTAATAAGTTTTGACGGAAACGTCCCTGTTTCCCTTTTAATGAATCTGAAAGTGATTTTAAGGGTCGGTTAGAGTCTGTTTTTACAGCTGATGATTTACGCGTATTGTCAAATAAAGAATCTACAGATTCTTGTAACATACGTTTCTCATTTCTAAGAATTACCTCAGGCGCTTTAATCTCTACCAATCTTTTCAGACGGTTGTTCCTAATAATCACACGGCGATAAAGATCATTTAAATCTGAAGTCGCAAAACGACCACCATCTAATGGAACTAATGGCCGTAATTCTGGAGGAATTACTGGAACCACTTTCATAATCATCCATTGAGGAAGGTTTTCGCCTCGTTGATTTGCATCACGAAAAGCTTCTACTACTTGAAGTCTTTTTAAAGCTTCTGTTTTACGTTGTTTAGAGGTTTCGTTATTAGCTTTATGACGTAATTCGAATGATAATACTTCTAAATCAATACGAGAAAGTAATTCAATTAAACATTCAGCACCCATTTTGGCAATGAATTTATCTGGATCACTATCTTCTTTGTATTGATTTTCAGGTGGTACTTGTTCCATTACGTTCAGGTACTCTTCTTCTGTAAGGAAGTCCATAATTTGAAGAGGTTCACCTTCTTCATTTTTAGCAATTCCAGGTTGAATTACAACATAACGCTCATAATAGATAATCATATCCAATTTCTTGGAAGGTAATCCTAGTAAGTATCCTATTTTGTTAGGAAGCGAACGGAAATACCAAATATGAGCTACAGGAACTACGAGATTTATGTGTCCTACTCGGTCACGGCGTACTTTTTTCTCAGTTACTTCCACCCCACAACGGTCACAAACAATTCCTTTGTAACGAATACGTTTGTATTTTCCACAAGCACATTCAAAATCCTTAACAGGACCAAAAATACGCTCACAGAATAGTCCGTCACGTTCTGGTTTGTGCGTACGGTAATTAATGGTTTCAGGCTTGAGAACTTCTCCGCGCGAGTTACCAAGAATAACTTCAGGAGAAGCTAATCCGATTGCAATTTTATTGAATTTTTTTTGGGTAATTATTTCGTTATTTCTAGCCATGGCTAAATGTCGTCTTAAATTAAATTATTCTTCCAATCGAATGTCGAGTCCAAGTCCTTTTAGTTCATGCATAAGCACATTAAAGGATTCTGGTAAGCCAGGTTCTGGTAATGTATCACCTTTGACAATTGCTTCATATGTTTTTGCTCTTCCAACAACATCATCAGATTTAACTGTTAAAATTTCTTGTAATGTACTTGAAGCACCATATGCTTCCAAAGCCCAAACTTCCATTTCTCCAAAACGTTGTCCTCCGAATTGCGCTTTTCCTCCAAGAGGTTGTTGCGTAATTAATGAATAAGGTCCAATAGAACGTGAGTGCATTTTGTCATCTACCATATGTCCTAATTTTAACATATAGATTACTCCTACTGTCGCAGGTTGATCAAAACGTTCTCCGGTTCCACCGTCATATAAATAAGTATGTCCATATTGTGGAACATTACCTTTTTCTGTCAATACATTGATTTGCTCAATGGTTGCTCCATCAAAAATTGGTGTTGCATACTTCTCTCCAAGGTTCTGACCTGCCCAACCTAATACGGTTTCATAGATCTGACCAATGTTCATTCGAGAAGGAACTCCCAGTGGGTTTAATACAATATCAACGGGGGTCCCATCTTCTAAGAAAGGCATTTCTTCTTCACGTACAATACGAGCTACGATACCCTTGTTTCCATGACGTCCCGCCATTTTATCCCCTACCTTAAGTTTTCGCTTTTTGGCTATATAAATTTTAGCTAATTTTTTAATTCCTGCAGGTAACTCATCTCCAACACTAATGGTGAACTTTTCGCGTCTAAGTGATCCTTGAAGGTCGTTTTCTTTGATTTTATAATTGTGTATCAAATTAGCAATCGACTCATTGATCTCTTTTGTAGTTGTCCATGAACCTTTAGTAAGGTGTGTGTAGTCTTCCACAGAAGCAAGTAGCTTAAGCGAATACTTTTTCCCTTTTGGCAAAATCTCTTCACCTAAATCATTTTGAACTCCTTGACATGTTTTACCGTTAACAACAGTAAATAGTTTTTCAACTAATACTGCTTTTAAAGCATCGGATTTATCATCAAAAGAGTCTTCTAATGTTTCTAACTCTAATTTATCATCGTTTCTTTTACGTTTATCTTTTACAGAGCGTGTAAATAATTTTTTATCAATTACAACTCCGCGTAATGATGGTGGTGCTTTTAAAGAAGCATCTTTAACATCACCCGCTTTATCTCCAAAGATAGCACGCAACAATTTTTCTTCTGGTGTAGGGTCTGACTCTCCTTTTGGAGTGATCTTTCCGATTAAAATATCACCAGGATTCACTTCTGCACCTATACGAATCATTCCGTTTTCATCTAAATCTTTAGTTGCTTCTTCGCTAACATTTGGAATGTCATTTGTTAGCTCTTCAGTACCAAGTTTAGTGTCGCGTACATCTAAAGAATATTCATCTATATGAATAGAGGTGAAAATATCCTGGCGTACTACTTTTTCTGAAATCACAATCGCATCCTCAAAGTTATATCCCTTCCAAGGCATGAAGGCTACTTTCAAGTTTCTTCCCAAAGCTAGTTCACCAGATTCTGTAGCATACCCTTGGCATAATACTTGTCCTTTTGTAACTTTATCTCCTTTTTTAATGATTGGTTTTAGATTGATACAAGTACCCTGATTTGTTTTTCTAAACTTAATCAAGTTGTATGATTTAGTGTCTCCGTCAAAGCTGATTAAATTATCTTGATCAGAATAATCATATTTAATCGTGATTTTATTAGCATCTACATATTCTACAACTCCATCGTTCTCAGCATTAATTAAAACACGAGAATCTGAAGCTACTTGCTTTTCTAATCCAGTTCCAACAATAGGAGCTTCAGGACGTAATAAAGGAACAGCCTGGCGCATCATGTTTGACCCCATTAATGCTCGATTGGCATCATCATGCTCCAAGAATGGAATTAGGGATGCTGAAATAGAAGCTATTTGGTTAGGAGCAACATCAGTATAATTTACTTGATTTGGACCAACAACAGGGAAATCAGCTTGATCTCTTGCAATTACTTTTTCGTCAAGAATTTTACCAGCCTTGTCAAAGTTTATGTTCGCTTGAGTGATTAATTGATTTTCTTCTTCCTCTGCACTTAAATAAATTGTTTCCTTAAGATTTATGATTCCATTTTCTACCTTACGGTAAGGAGTTTCAATAAATCCAAGGTTATTTACTTTAGCAAAAACACTTAATGAAGAAATTAGTCCAATATTAGGTCCTTCAGGTGTTTCAATAGGACATAATCTTCCGTAGTGAGTGTAATGTACATCTCTAACCTCAAACCCTGCGCGTTCTCTAGAAAGGCCTCCTGGTCCTAGGGCAGAAAGACGACGCTTGTGGGTTATTTCTGCTAAAGGATTAGTTTGATCCATAAACTGAGATAACTGGTTAGTTCCAAAGAAACTATTAATAACAGATGACAGTGTTTTTGCATTAATCAAGTCTATAGGAGTGAACACTTCATTGTCACGAACGTTCATACGCTCACGAATGGTCCTTGCCATTCTTGCTAGTCCTACACCAAACTGAGAAGATAATTGTTCTCCTACCGTTCGGACGCGTCTGTTAGATAAGTGGTCAATATCATCGATCTCTGCTTTTGAGTTAATCAACTCTATTAAATATTTGATGATAGTAATAATGTCAAGCTTTGTTAACACTAGCTTGTCCATTCCAATATCTAGGCCTAATTTTTTATTCATCCTGTAACGTCCAACCTCACCAAGGTTATAACGTTGATCAGAGAAGAATAACTTGTCAATAATTCCACGTGCAGTATCCTCATCTGGTGGTTCCGCATTACGTAATTGACGATAAATATGTTCTACGGCTTCCTTTTCTGAGTTTGTCGGGTCTTTTTGTAAAGTGTTGTAAATAATCGCATAGTCCGACAAGTGTGCATCAACTTTATGCAATAAGACATTCTTAACATTTCCTCCAAGAATTTCTTCAACATGCTCTTTCTCAATAATAGTATCACGATCAATTATGATTTCATTTCTTTCAATAGAAATTACTTCACCAGTATCTTCGTCTACAAAATCTTCATGCCATGTTTTTAAAACACGTGCCGCTAATTTTCTGCCTAATATTTTTTTAAGTCCTGTTTTAGAGACTTTGATTTCTTCTGCAAGATCAAATATTTCTAGGATATCACGATCAGATTCAAAACCAATGGCTCTGAAAAGAGTCGTTACAGGTAGTTTTTTCTTACGATCAATGTATGCGTACATTACACTATTAATATCAGTCGCAAATTCAATCCAAGAACCCTTGAAAGGAATTACTCGAGCAGAATATAATTTAGTTCCATTGGCATGGAAAGATTGGCCAAAAAATACACCTGGAGAACGGTGAAGTTGAGAAACTACAATTCGTTCCGCACCATTGATTACAAAAGTACCGCTTGGTGTCATGTATGGTATTGTTCCTAAAAAAACGTCTTGTACTATAGTTTCAAAATCCTCATGTTCAGGATCAGTACAGTATAATTTTAAACGCGCTTTTAAGGGGACGGAATAAGTTAAACCACGTTCTATACATTCTTGAATAGAGTATCGTGGAGGATCAACGAAATAGTCGATAAACTCTAAAACAAATTGATTTCTTGTATCGGTGATTGGAAAATTTTCTTTAAACGTATTGAAAAGTCCTTCTTCGTTACGTTCGTCAGATTTGGTTTCTAGTTGGAAAAAGTCCTGGAAAGATTTAATCTGAATATCCAGGAAATCCGGGTACATTGGAGTATGTTTAGCTCCGGCAAAATTTGTTCTTTGGCTTTGTTTACTAGGCATCTAACTTTTTTTTTAATGGTCAATAACACAAAATGGGCTTACTAAAAAAGGGTATAGGTCTTTAGTTAAATCTAAAGACCTATACCTTTAATGATTATGGTTGAGACTACTTAAGTTCAACCTCAGCTCCTGCTTCTTCTAGAGAATTTTTAAGCGCTTCCGCTTCATCCTTAGCAATTCCTTCTTTCAAAGGGCTAGGTGCTGCGTCAACTAGTCCTTTTGCTTCTTTAAGCCCAAGACCTGTTAACTCTTTTACTAATTTTACTACAGCTAGTTTTGAACCACCTGCTGCTTTAAGGATCACGTCAAATTCTGACTTTTCCTCAGCTCCAGCGTCTCCGCCACCTGCTGCTGGTCCGGCAATAGCTACTGCAGCTGCTGCAGGCTCTATACCGTACTCATCTTTTAAAATGTCAGCCAACTCATTGACTTCTTTTACAGTCATATTGACTAATTGTTCTGCGAATTTTTTTAAATCTGCCATTGTTAATAATTTATCTAATTAAAATTTAATATATATCTATATTGAGTGCTTACTTATTATATCGGGTTTAACGTTCTGAAAGTGTTGTAAGGATTCCAGATAATTTCCCACCTCCCGATTGAAGTGCAGAAACAACATTTTTGGCTGGAGATTGTAACAGCATAATAATATCTCCAATCAACTCTTCTTTAGATTTAATAGCAACAAGTGCATCAATTTGGTCATCTCCTAAATAAATTGCTTCTTCAATGAAGGCTCCTTTTAAAATGGGTAGATCTGACTTTTTTCTAAAGTTCTTAATCACCTTTGCAGGTGCATTTCCAGTCTCTGAAAACATCAAGGACGTATTTCCTTTAAGGATTCCCGTCAATTCACCAAAGTCATGGGTGGAAGCCTCCATGGCTTTAGCAAGAAGTGTGTTTTTTACCACTTGTAATTTGACATTTTCTTTAAAACAAGCGCGTCTTAATGCGTTTGTTTGCCTGGCATCTAATCCCTCAATATCAGCTAAATAAAGTGTTTTCACACCCACTAAAGCTTCTTTAAGGTTTTCTATTGCATCGTGTTTTTCTTGTCTAGTCATTACTTAAATTTAGTGCGTTAACCCAATTTGGCATCAATTGATATACTCGGGCTCATGGTACTTGACATGAAAACGCTTTTTACATATATTCCTTTGGTTGTAGAAGGCTTCAATTTCGAAATAGTCTTCAATAGTTCATCGGCATTTTCGTAAATTTTGTCAGCGGTAAAAGATGCTTTTCCAATGGCAGCATGAACGATTCCAGTTTTATCAACTTTAAAATCAATCTTACCTCCTTTAACGTCAGTTACTGCTTTCTTGATATCCATTGTTACCGTACCAGTTTTAGGATTAGGCATTAAACCGCGGGGACCTAATACGCGTCCTAATGGGCCTAATTTACCCATCACACTTGGCATCGTTACAATTACATCAACATCTGTCCAACCATCTTTGATTTTCTGCAAATATTCATCCAATCCTATAAAATCAGCACCTGCTTCTTTAGCCTCTGCTTCTTTATCTGGGGTAACGAGTGCAAGAACGCGAACGTCTTTACCTGTTCCATGCGGTAAGGTAACGACACCACGAACCATTTGATTGGCTTTTTTAGGATCTACCCCTAAACGAATTGCCAAGTCAATGCTCGCATCAAATTTTGTAGTGGTAATTTCTTTCACCAATTCGGAAGCTTCTTTAAGCGTATATAGATTTTTGGGATCTACTTTCGCACGAGACTCCTTTTGTTTCTTAGTTAATTTAGCCATTGCTTTGTATTAATAAATTAAAAGGGAGCTTCTCCAGAAACTTTAAAACCCATTGAACGCGCTGTACCAGCAATCATCTTCATAGCAGACTCGATGGTAAATGCATTGAGATCAGGCATTTTATCCTCAGCGATGAGTTTGACTTGATCCCAAGTAACTGTAGCGACTTTATTTCGATTGGGTTCTCCAGAACCTTTTTTAGCTTTGGCTGCTTCCATCAGTTGAACGGCCGCTGGAGGTGTCTTGATAACAAATTCAAAAGATTTGTCAACATAAACAGTAATCGCAACCGGTAATACTTTACCTGGTTTATCTTGGGTTCTTGCATTGAATTGTTTGCAAAACTCCATGATATTGACTCCTGCAGCACCCAGCGCGGGTCCAACCGGTGGCGATGGATTCGCAGCACCTCCCCGAACTTGTAGTTTTAAAACTTTACTTACTTCTTTTGCCATTATGTAATTTAATTTTGAATTGTGTAAGGCGGAAGCAAATACACAAAATTCAATTTATTAGTGTAACATTTATATTTTCTCTACTTGCATATAGCTAAGTTCTAAAGGTGTTTTTCTACCAAAAATCTTAACCATTACCTCAAGTTTGCGCTTTTCTTCATTTATTTTTTCAATCACTCCATTAAATCCATTAAAAGGACCATCAATTACTTTTATATTTTCTCCATGTGAAAACGGGATAGAAATATGTTCTGTAGAAAGAGCGAGCTCATCTACTTTACCTAACATTCTATTTACTTCTGAAATTCTTAACGGAACAGGTTCACCTCCTTTAGTCTCTCCTAAAAAACCAATTACATTTGTCACTGACTTAATAATATGAGGTAACTCTCCTGTCAAATTAGCTTTAACCATAATATACCCTGGAAAATAGACCCGTTCTTTATTTATCTTTTTACCATTACGAATTTGGATTACTTTCTCCGTAGGGACCAAAATGTCTTCTACAAGATGATCATATCCAAAACGAGAAACCTCAGACATAATGTAGTCTTTAATTTTGGCCTCTTGACCACTGACAGCACGAACAACGTACCATTTCTTATCTGAAGTAGTTGTTGTCATGATTAACCGATCAAGTTGAAATAAAATTGAATAATTCTTGAAAGAACTGTATCTGCTCCCCAAATCGCAAGGGAAAACAAAATTGAAAAAACAAGTACAACAACAACTAGTCGCTGTAATTCGGAACGCTCTGTCCACGAAACATTGTTTTTTAATTCTTCGAAAGAATCTTTAATATATGATATAAAAAGTTGCATGCTTTACTTTTTCTAATTATGCACGGGTTGAGAGGCTCGAACTCCCGACACCTGGTTTTGGAGACCAGTGCTCTACCAACTGAGCTAAACCCGTTTTTATGTGACACAAAAGGCATCCCGTAAAACGGGATACCTTGGAGTATCATATTAAAAACATTTTTGGTTAGTCTAGGATCTCCGTAACCTGTCCCGCACCTACTGTTCTTCCTCCTTCACGAATTGCAAAACGCAATCCAATACTTAAGGCAATTGGCTGAATCAAATCAACGTTAATTGTTAGGTTATCTCCTGGCATCACCATTTCAACTCCATCAGGAAGCATAATGTTTCCCGTAACGTCAGTCGTTCTAACATAGAACTGAGGTCGGTAGTTGTTATGGAATGGTGTGTGACGTCCACCCTCTTCTTTTTTAAGAATATATACTTCAGCTTTAAACTTAGCGTGTGGTGTTACAGAGCCTAATTTACACATTACCATTCCTCTTGTGATATCGCTTTTCTCAATACCTCTTAAAAGAATTCCTACGTTATCTCCTGCTTCTCCTCTATCTAAAATTTTACGAAACATCTCAACCCCAGTAATTGTGGATTTCAATTTTTCAGCACCCATACCAATGATGTCTATTTCGTCACCTGTATTAGCTACTCCAGTTTCAATTCTACCTGTTGCAACAGTTCCACGTCCTGTGATTGAGAAAACATCCTCAACAGGCATTAAAAAGTCTTTTTCAACATCACGCTTGGGAAGTTCAATCCAAGTATCAACTTCTTCCATTAATTTCATAACCGAATCAACCCATTTTTGTTCTCCATTAAGAGCGCCAAGTGCAGATCCTAAAACTACAGGAGAATTATCTCCATCGTAGTCGTAAAAAGAAAGTAATTCACGTACTTCCATTTCAACTAATTCAATTAATTCTTCATCATCAACCATGTCTGCTTTATTCATAAAAACAACAAGACGTGGTATACCTACCTGACGGCCTAATAATATATGCTCTCTAGTTTGTGGCATAGGACCATCAGTTGCAGCAACAACAAGGATAGCACCATCCATTTGAGCAGCACCAGTAACCATGTTTTTTACATAATCGGCGTGACCTGGACAGTCAACGTGGGCATAATGACGATTTGCCGTTTGGTATTCTACATGTGAAGTGTTAATTGTAATTCCACGCTCTTTTTCTTCAGGAGCATTATCTATTTGATCGAAGCTACTAGCTTCTGAAAAACCTTGATCAGCAAGTACTTTTGTAATTGCCGCAGTTAGGGTTGTTTTACCATGGTCTACGTGACCAATAGTTCCAATATTTAAGTGGGGTTTCGACCTGTCAAATTTCTCTTTAGCCATAATTATTGTTGTTTCAATGTTATTTTTAGGAGCGCAAATTTATGAATTTTTTTTAATCACTTACGCTTTTTATCGAAAAAAATAACATAATTAACTGCTTTTTGTTTATAAATCATTTCAAGGAGTATTCAAAACACTAAAATTCAAATTTTTATACTAAGAATGCCTATATTTATTTATATCACAAAAACTGAACTAATAGGGTATTTTAGTCTTAATAGAATCTCAATGAATTTTTTTTAATTTCTTTATAGTTTTATTATTTATTTAAGTTGATTTCAATGGTTCATACCGCTATAATTATTCCTTGTTACAATGAAGCATCACGTTTTCCAGTGAATCGTTTTGTTTCATTTGTAAAAAAACATTCTGCCGTATCAATTTATTTTGTAAATGATGGATCTTCTGATAATACTGATTCTATTTTAGAAGACTTGCGAATTAAGTTCCCTAAAAATATCAGTGTTATAAACCAAAAGAAAAACGAAGGAAAAGCAGCTGCTGTAAGACTAGGAATGAACAGTGCGCTTAAAAATAATAAATTTGACCGCTTTGCTTTTTTAGATGCTGATTTATCAACCTCAATAGAAGAATGCATTCTCCTCTCAGAAAAATTAACAAAAGAAACTTCTTTTGTTTTTGGATCGCGCATTAAAAAGCTAGACAATAACATACGACGTAAAACTCATCGCTTTATCATTGGACGTATCATTGCTACTTTTATTTCAAAAATGTTGAGACTCCCCATTTATGATTCACAATGTGGCTGTAAAATATTTTCTAGAGAATGGGTAACATTGATATTTAATGAAGCATTTTTAACACGCTGGTTATTTGACGTGGAAATCTTCTATCGCCTAATCAACCATTTTGGGAGGACTAAAATACAAACTAAGATTTTAGAGGTGCCGCTTTCATCATGGATTGACTCAGAAAACAGTAAGGTATCACTATTTTATGGGATCAAAGTCTGGTTTGATTTATTAAAAATATACAGACATTACAGATGATTCGAATTTCCAAATTAGAAAGCAACAAAACTTTACGGATTATATTTTGGGTGTTACTACTTATTAGAGGGTTTCTAAATATCGTTATTCCTTTAATGGATAAAACAGAAGCACGGTATGCTGAAATTGCAAGGATAATGGCCGAGACCCAAAACTGGGTTGTACTTCAAATTGATTATGGAGTTCCATTTTGGGCAAAACCTCCATTGTCAAGCTGGGCTAGTGCTTTAAGTATAACTCTTTTTGATGACAGTGCGTTTTTTGTTCGTCTTCCTTATTTATTAGTTTGTGGTTTTATTGGATGGTGGATTGGGAAATTTGGTCAAAAACGTACTAACTCATCTTATTTACCTGGTATCATCCTTTTAAGTCTTCCGGAATTTTATTTACATTCTGGTGTAGTCTCTACAGATGTTTTCCTGACTCTTAGCATAACGGTTGTAATGCTGTCTTTTTGGAAAAGCATCCAAAAAAAAGCCTCTACCGCTTGGGGATATCTTTTTTTTTTAGGTCTTGGATTGGGACTTCTTGCAAAAGGACCTATTATTGTTGTCCTTACCTTACCCCCTATTTTGATTTGGTGTCTAATTCAAAATAATTTAATAAGCTCATTAAAAAAAGCCCCCTGGGTGTTGGGGAGTTTTTTAATTATTTTAATTGCGTTACCCTGGTATTTTCTAGCGGAAGCAGCCTCGCCTGGATTTATAGATTATTTTATTGTAGGCGAACATTTTAACCGTTATTTTAATTCAGGATGGGTAGGTGATAAATATGGGTTTGCCAAGCAACAACCCTTTGGAATTGTTTGGGGGTTTCTGTTGATCTTTTGCTTGCCTTGGTCTCTTATTTTTATTCAAACTTTATGGAAAAATTTTAAAAAATTAAAAACAAATTCTTGGGCTTTATTTTTACTCACTTGGATTGTTTGGACACCATTGTTTTTTACTACTTCTAAAAGCCTTATACATCCCTATATTCTTCCTGTAACTATTCCAATGGCTTTATGGATTCATAATTATTGGTTCGAAATTAAAGCGAGAGTTCTTTTCCTTAAAATTGGTCTTATAATTCCAGTCTTACTTCTGGTTATATACCTAAGTGGTTTTGCAAATCCGTTACTTGAAAATAATACTGATAAATATTTAGTGAGTGAAATTAAAAATACAAACATCTATACTTTAGATTTTAAAAGCTATTCAAGTCAATTTTACACAAAAGGGAATATCAAAAAAGTAAATAGCTTTACTCTTGATAAGCTTACATTAAAACCTCAGGATTTTTACATCCTGATTAGCCATAAACGCTGGAAACAAGTTGCCCCTCATATTAAACTAAAATTAACCTTAATAAGGTCGCACAAGAAAAGAGCTCTATATAGGTACATTAAAAAAAAAATTAAGTAGGTATAAACAAAGGCAAGTCTTCACTCACTTCACTAGTGGCTTGTTTCATTCTTGTTAAAGTGTATTGTAAAACTCACTGAAGATGATATACCTGTGGTTTAAAAGAAAACCCTCTGAAAATAATTAGAGGGTTCTTGCTTAAGAATTAAGCTATAGTTTAAAACAGATAGACTAATTATTTTACTCGTTTCATTTCAGCTTTGGCAGTGAAACCTGAACCATCTGGACCAATAGTTTTGTATTCATAAATAAATATGTCTTTATTTTCCAGCATTAGATTTAGTTCCCAAGATTCAACAAACATCTCTTTATTTGAGTCCAATC
>Ga0209091_10000349_pt1 | contig 44829 bp, 38 predicted proteins | sample ArcticOcean_MG_C_6_FD_187438 | JGI IMG/M metagenome (GOLD analysis project Ga0209091, IMG submission 187438) | Marine microbial communities from western Arctic Ocean - ArcticOcean_MG_CB8_128 (SPAdes) (version 2) | ecosystem: Environmental > Aquatic > Marine > Oceanic | place: Arctic Ocean...
CACGTTCCGGTTCAATACGGTGATTCGTTTGGGTCGACCTTGTTTGGAAACCGTAAAACGTAATTCCACCCCGTACTCGGCAGCCTGCGACGCGTCGTCGTCAGGGATCACTCGATTAAAGTAAATAGCCTGATAGGCGGCGGGCCACAGCAAGACGGGCTCGGTGGCCGTTGAAGCTGGGTCTAGCTGGCTGGCAGGTTCGAGGTCAGCAGATGCTTGGCGCTCGGCTGCTGGGGTTTCAACCGCCTTGGCAGCCGGCGCGGGGTTTACGACCTGCCACGCCGCGCGATAGGCCGGCAGGGCCTTTTTGTTACCGGTTAAAATATAGCCATCGGCTAAGGCGAGCCAAGCATCCGTCAGTTCGGCGGGTGTGGTCTCTGGACGCTGCTCAACAATCGCCAGGATTTTCTCCAAGGCTTCTTCTTGAGGCCGACTGTCGCGGCCTCGCCAACTGTGAATCCGCGCCTTGGTTTCGAGCGCGTCAATCAGTTCAACCGCGTAGCGCCCCTTGGTCGCGGTAATGTCCAAGATCGCTTGATCGAGTAGCTCTAAAGCATCGGTATATAAGGTTTGCCTGAGTAGGCGGTCTAAGTCCTCGGCAAAGGGTGAAATGGTTTTGGCCCGTTGGCCAAGATAAGATGCGATACCGATTTTGATCTCGCTGAGTTCAGCACTACCAGCCGGAAAGGCTTGTTTGGCAATCCTCAGCACGTACCGCTGCGCAATATCGGCCGCTTGAGACTCATTCGTGTTGAGGTAGATGCGCGTGAGCCAATTGAGGTTGGCGGTTTGTTGGGTGGCGAACAAGCCGTGGCTGCGGTGCTGAATGTTCTGGCTCCATCGGAAGTGATCCTCGGCGGTGTCATAGTCCTCGCGCAAAAAAGCATTGATGCCAATGGCCGATAGCAATCGGGTTAATTGTGGATCGAATAAACCCTGGCTTTGATTGAGCCTCGCAAGCGCGGCGCGTAAGGATTGATCACCTTCGGGCAGGTCGCCCGCGTAAGTTTGTAGCATGCCAACATTCGCCAGGCGCTTTGCGAGATAGATTGGGTCAGAGCCGCCATCACCGCTTAGGCTGTCGTTCAGATCAACCGCAAGACTTCGCGCTTGCGCGTCAGTGAGAACTGGCATGGTTTGATGATCCTTGTCAGCGGCTGATGCCGATAAGAACGCCAAATCGTCCGTGTTATAGAGTAGGTCAAGAATGGGCGTCGAGTTGGCGTTGGCCAATGCTGGGCCGATGAGCAAAAGCGTAAAAATAATCTGGATCATCATTAAACATCCGTCGCCGGGTGGGTGTCCCGGGCTTTGAAATTTTGGACAAAGGTCAGGTTTAAGGTCTCAACAGCCTGGCCATTATGAATTGCGGGCGTAAATCGAGCTTCCTTCAAGACTTGCTTCATTAAATTCCGAACTTGCCGAGGGTAGTGATCGTCAAACCGGATATTGTTTGGTTTGCCTGCCACGGTGATGTCTAACGTCATGTGCACCTCGAGGGTTTGCAAGCGTTTGAGATTTCGGTAGCGGGTTGGCAACGTTTGTTTGAGTTGCTCAAGGTTAAACCGAAAGGGCGCGCCGATGAGGGGTTCAAAGTTATTGGTATAGCCGCCCAAATCGGCTTGGGGCGATTGGGCAACAGGCAGAAAGTCTTCGTTTAAAGCGACGGTGAATGTTTCTGGCACTTCAGACCACAGCGCGTCATCAGGATAACCGCCCGCTAACAGTCTGCGACGGCGTAATTCTTGGCGGAGCCTCATGTCACCGATTTTATTCGGATCTAGGTCGTTATACCGGCGCAGACCTGGAATTAATTGGGGCGCCTGCATCGCCATCGGGTCTTGCCGGGCGTAGTAAACGGCTGCCAGATCATGACGGTCATCGAGGGTGAGCAGGTGACTCACCTTCTGGGCAAATTCCACCATCAGATCATTTGGCAAGCCTTCTGCCTCAGCGCGGGTCAACAGGGCAATGGCATCATCACTATGGCAGCACTGCGCCGAAAACAGTTCAATGTCTAACCGAAGTAAGGCCCGTTCTGGTACAAAAGGCTCGCTCGCTAAGGCGGCTTTAAGCGATGTGCTCAACAAGCGCCGGGCCGCATCAAATTGCCCTGAATGAAGATACCAACGTGCCAGCGCTATCTCAGCTCGGACTTGCGCATCAATCGAGTCACTGCGTTGTCCCAGGAAATGATTGAATTCTTTGAACTGATTCGCCTGTCGGTAATCCTCTTGCTGGATGTGGGTGGTCGCCAATTGGTCCAGTATCAAAGTTTGCTTAGGCGTAACAACGCCATGCTCACGGTGCAAGGCGTGCTGCGCCTGCAGGAGTAAGTTTTCGGCCTCTGTCCAGCTTTGACTGGCCATGGCGTCGGTTGCGGCGGTCTGTAGACGCTCAACCTCTGGTGATAAATCTGACGCGAAAGCGATATTTGCTTTAGGTTGCGCCGTCTGTGCGGCGACATTGATTGGGGTTAAAGTTAGGCTCAATGCAAGGCCGAAGGCAGCGCCAACCAGCCCGGTAACGATACTTTGAACACTCGGCAGCCATAGGACGTAGATCATAGGACGCGGAAACCTTATGGTGATCATTAACTCAGTCTAGTTTTAAACGTGGTTGTGGTGCAATTCGTTCAGTTGATTTTCAGGTTGGGTGCTTAATAATGCAGGTCAAGGTCTAGAGTGGATGCCAATATGTTGACACAAAAAGCCATTTTATTGTTTTGGTTGCTCTTTGCTGAGCCGAGTTTTAGTCATGCCCAAGAACCCGTAGGCCGTTTCAATCGTTTGGCTGCGAATGAAATGAGTCCGCTCATGGCCGAAAGCCCATCGGGTCAATCGGGCGTGATGATGCTCGACGACGGATCCAGTATCCAAAGCGCTGATAACGCGAGTCGTTCAAACGACAGCGTTGAAACCGTCAATTCGAAAGGTAAGGGAGGCGAACCCCCTCGTGCTGAGCGGATGATGACCGAAAGCCCGGTTGCAGGCGCGGTCGGTGACGGCGCGCTTGATGCGGCCAATGAGCGCCTGAGCAATGAAGACGCGGATAACCAAGGCATGGGGCGCGAAAGTGCTGATGGTGAGCGTGCAGTGCCCGATTCGGATGCGTCCATCGAGCCCGCGCCAGATGTGAAGCTGTCAAAAAGTGCAGCGCGAAAACAGCAAGAGTGTCAGATGGCGAATGCGGCCATGCGGGCCGTCGGCGTGACCAAAAATGCGCCCTTACAAGACTATGTGCGTCGGGTGGGTCAGCGCTTAGTGGCGGTCGCTGAGGCGGGGGATCAAGTCTTTTCCTTTGAGGTCCTTGAAACGCCGCAAATCCAAGCAGCGACCAATGCCTGCGGCAACATTTTCATTAGTACGGGCCTGATGATGCACCTTAACTCGGAAGCGGAACTTGCTGCGGTCCTGGGTCATGAAATCATGCATGTGTTGAAATCCCACGACAAACGCCGCAAGCGACGAGAGCTCTTAAAGGGGGTGCTTGGGTCTGCGACGGCCATGGTGTTGGGTGGGAGCAGTTATTCCCGCAACGAAATCAATCGGTCAATGAGAACCGCAACCGATCTTGCGTTTACCCAGTACGACCAGAATCAGGAATTTGAGGCTGATAATTTTGGTGCAGAGATTATGGCCAAAGCGGGCTATTCGCCAGAAAGCGTGGTGCAGGTGATGGCGATGTTCAAAGCCTTGGAGTCGGTAGAGTTTAAGCAAGCAAGAGTTGAGGGGCGTTCTAGCGCGTTGTTTCGAAGTTTTGTCACGTCCCACCCGCCTACCCCAGAACGGTATGATCGGGCCGTCAAAAAAGCGCGCGCCTTGAACGTTGACGCCAAGGATTACCGTGCAAGTGATGAGTTTCTCGAGCAGCTCGATGGCGTAAATTACGGACCCAGTCGGGCAACCGGGATACTCCGCGGTAACCGATTTTATCATGCGCGGTTGGGCATTACCCTGGCATTACCTGAGGGCTGGCGCCAAAACCAAGTGCCGCGTGGGGTCCGGTTTGAATCTGCAACCGGTCACGCGGCGTTCGAGCTCAGTACCGTTCGGCTGAAAAAAGGTTTAACGCCCGAGATACTGGTTAACGAAGTGCTGGGTTTTAAGGTTGTCGAGGGCCGTGGTCTCACCATCGACGGTATGCCGGCTTATATTGCAACGGCGGATCGCGCGCAAACCGTCTTCGGGGAGCGGCCGATTCGATTGATCGTGGTTTTTGATCGACGCCGGGGTCTAGCCTTTGTTGGTCAGGGCTCCGGGCAATTCGATCTCAAGAAATTGGCAGACGACGCCGCGTTCATCAAAATTGGCTTTAGCCTGGCGCGGATGAAAAAAGCCGACTTTGAAACGGCCAAACCTCTGCGGCTAAAAGTGGTTCGAGCAAGCCCCGGCACCACCATGGCCAGTCTAGCGGCGCAGTCTGACCTGCCCAACTATGCCGAGGACGAACTCCGAGTGATCAATGGCTTGTATCCTGAGGGCGAGCCTGATTCGGGGCAGCTCATCAAGGTCGTTGATTAGCCGAACAACTCGATCAGGCGCGCATGTGAGGCCAGTTGTTGCGCCTCGGTAATGCCTTTAATGCGGCCCCGGGCAATCAAATAGTTCACCCCCAGGTCTTCGCGATATCGCGCCAGCGTATCGGCAACAAACGCGGCAGGGCCCACGATAAACGCCGGGTCATCGGGTTGATCTTGGGACGATGCGCGGCGGGTCTCTTGCCCCAAGTGCGTACTCACTGAGGCGGCTAAAGCAGCGTCTTCGGTAATCAAAATCGTTCGCATGATGGGCACAACGGCTGGCGCCGGTTGATCCGCTGCTGCCAAGGCGGCGCGATACTGCGCAAGGTTTTGGGTCAGTTCCGTGAACGTCTCCATGGGGGAGGCCAAATAAGGACAACCAAACGCCGCGGCTTGCTTGAGGGCGAGGGGTCCAAACGCCGCGATCCAAATTCTCGGTTGCGGGTTCTGGTACGGTCTGGGTGACAGATGTAAGGTGCGGTCATCCTTTTGATAAATCGGCGCCCCAGACCACATCGATTGCATTTGGGTTAAAGATTGTTTGAACAACACGCGCTTCTGGCGGGGGTCAACGCCGAAGACCTCGAACAAATCTTCGCTGAAACCGCGCCCGAGCCCCAAGATGAGTCGGCCCTGAGCGATTTGATCGAGCATCGCAACGTCTTCCGCGACACTCACCGGATGACGAATGGGGAGTACTAGGGACGTGGTCCCCAGATCGATGGTCTTGGTCCGGACCGCGGCCGCCGCGAGTAAAATGAGCGGCGCACTCAGCGCCGCGGGGCCCGCAAAATGGTTTTCGGGCAACCAAAAGCCTTCAAAGCCCATCGCTTCGGCAATTGCAGCTTGTTCGGGAATGCGTTGAAGGGCCTCAACGCTGCTGAGATCCCAAGCGGTGACTGCCAGTTTCACAAAAAGCTCGGTTCATACTAGGAAGGTTTACTGTAACGCGCGGGTGCCATGAAAACCACCGCGTGCTGTGGCAGAATGTCGGCTCGTTGATAATGAGTGTGATGTATGAATCCCCTTACCCCTGTTTTGGTTGGCGTCAGCCAGCTCCTCGAGCGCGGCTTTGATCCTGAGGCCGTCAGAGAACCCATTGATTTAATGCTCGCCGCGGCGAAGGCGGCCGCAGTCGACACTCAGGCCCCAGACATCTTGTCCGCGATCGATAGTGTGCGGGTCGTTCGAGGTGTTTGGCGTTATAAGCAGCCGGCGGGTTATCTGGCCAAGGCGCTGGGTCTTGAAGGCGCGGAGCTCGTTGGCACCCCCTTTGGCGGCAACTCTGTCCAAGCGTTGGTGAGTCAGACCGCACTGGATATTTTGTCCGGCGACATCAAGGTGGCGCTGGTTGTTGGCGCCGAGGTGGGGAACACTCAGGCCAAGCTTGCGAAGATGGGACAAACCATGACCTACCGCGAGACGGAAGGGCCCTATGACAAGATGCTCGGTGAGGAAGTGCCGATGTCTTGCGATGCTGAGAAGGCGCGTGGTGTGGTGCAGCCGATCCAGATGTACCCGATGTTTGAAAATGCCATTCGCTATGCGCGCGGGGAATCGATCGCAGACCATCGCGATCGAATTGCCAAGTTATGGAGTGGTTTCAGCGAGGTTGCGGCGCAGAATCCCAGTGCCTGGATTCAAAAAGTGGTGTCGCCCGAAGAGATCGCAACCGCCTCCGCCAGTAATCGCATGGTGAGTTTTCCGTATCCGAAACTGATGAACTCGAACAGCGCCGTTGATATGGGTGCGGCCCTGGTGATGACCAGCGTGGCAAAAGCGCGGGCGCTGGGCATTCCAGAAAGTCAGTGGGTTTACCCCTGGTCTGGCGCCAATGCGCACGACACCTATGCGGTTTCGAATCGTGCCAATTTGCACTCATCGCCCGCCATCCGGCATGCGGGTAAAAAAGCCCTGGCGCTCGCGGGTGTAACGGTTGAGCAGCTTGACCGCGTTGATGTTTACAGCTGCTTTCCCTCAGCCGTACAGGTGGCGGTTGCCGAGTTGGGACTCGATGCAACCAAACCGCTGACCATTACGGGTGGCCTGACTTTTGGCGGCGGGCCCTTAAACAATTATGTGATGCACAGCATTGCCAGGATGGTGGAACTCAGTCGGTTGCACCCCACCGAAATCGGCTTGATTACCGCCAATGGGGGTTACCTCACAAAACACGCCTTTGGCGTTTACAGCGCGACGCCGCCAGCCCAAGACTTCCAGTTTGAAGACGTGCAAGACGCGGTTGATGCCGAGCCAACCCGCTCCGTCTTGGCGGTTTATGACGGGCCGGCGACGGTTGAGTCTTACACGGTGATGTATGGCGCAGACGGGCCGAAGGCGGGGCACCTCGTGTGTTTAACGCCAGCAGACGAACGCGTTTGGGCCAACATTGAAGACCCGGCCGAATTGACAGCCATGACCGAATCCGAGACCTGCGGCCGGGCAGTGATGGTGGATGCGACGGGTGCTGCGCGGTTTGTCTGAAATGAACCCCTACCTTGCCCGCATGGGATACGGTCCTGATGACCGAGTTTTGATCCTGCATATCGATGATATGGGGTTTTGTCACGCGGCCAACGAAGCAAGCCTTGCATGCCTGACCAAAGGTTCAGCGACTTGCGCGTCAATTTTAGTGAATGGCCCTTGGTTTCAAGAAGCGGTTCAGATGGCAAAGGCGAATCCAACGCTTGATCTGGGCGTTCATTTAACCCTCACGGCTGAGTACCCAAGTTATCGGTGGTCCGCGCTCAGTAGCCGCGACCCAAAGACCGGATTGCTTGATGCTGATGGGTACCTGTGGGCGACTCGAGAAGATGCCGTGCGACACGTAACCGTTGCGGGCGCAGAAGGCGAAATGCGGGCGCAAATTGATGGCGCGCTCGCCGCTGGAATCGATGTGACCCATATTGATACCCATATGGGATCAGTGGTCCATCCGAAGTTTTTAGGCCGTTATCTGCAACTTGCACGAGAATACGGGGTGCCCGCATTTTTACCGAGGATTACCCGGGATCGGCTGCAAACCTTGGGCGAAGGCGACATGGCGGATGAGTATTTGCAGATTTTGGCGATGGTTGAGCAAGATCAGGTCCCGACCTTAGACGAAATTCTGGTCGAAACCATGGTGCCGCTGACCCAGAAGAATGACTTTTATCGAGAACTGATTGAAAAAGTGCAGCCTGGGTTAACCCATTTATTGTTTCATCCAGCGGTTGCGGGTGCAGAGCTTGAAGCGATTGCCGATACCCATGCTTCGCGCCATGCCGACTATGAGGCCTTCTCGGACCGGTCTTTGCGCGAGTTTGCCGAAAGCCTGGGAATTCATGTGATCGGTTACCGGGAATTGAAAGCCCATTTGACCACTTGATGATGTCCCAAAGCGGCGTTCACCGATGAGCAAGGTTGATGGCACTGCGGCGCCATTCGAACAACGGTTGAATTGGTCAGCGCGAGCGCTTGATCGTGCTGAAATTCTGCAAAGGCTGAGCAAAGGCCGCTCCGACATAGAACTCGTGAATCCGCATTTCGAGCCACCCGTGCCGAACAGCAAAAAAGGCAGTGCCGGTCGGTCATCGGTTGCGATTGTCATCGTAGATCAGGCTGAACCGGCTATTTTGGTGACCAAACGCAGTGCTAGGATTCGTTTTGGCGGGCAATTCTGCTTCCCGGGTGGACGAGAAGCCCCCGAAGATGACTCTTTGAGGCACACGGCGCTGCGGGAAACCTTTGAGGAAATTAATGTGTCGCCTGAGACGTTAACGTTTCTGGGCTGCCTTGGGACCTACTTCAGCCAGGCGGGCTATCTGATCGAACCCAATGTGTTTTTAGCCAGCGCTGATCTTTCTTATCGAGCGGATCCGCAGGAAGTGGCAGAGATTGTTGCGGTGCCGCTGTCTGCGCTGCGAAACAAAGCCAATTATCATCTATTGGGGCGCGGATCGGGGCGAGCAAATTTTCAGTTCAGGTGGTCAGGCCTTCAGATTGGCGGCCCCACCGTGTCTTTGATCATTCATTTGATGCACAGCCTTAGCGGTGTGTCGAATCCTCATGATCGCAATTCGTGGCGCGACAGATCTTAAAGTTGCGCAAGTGCGCAGCGGCTAAAATGAGCCCCGCAACCACGGTGAGCACGCGCTCGGTGGGCGGTGATAAGTAGGTGTGACCAAGCAGGCCCGCGAACAATAAAAGACTCAGCCCGGTGCCCCCAAGTAACACAATGATGAGGTCTTTATGCTGACGACAACCAATCCCAAGGGCAATCAAGCTCACGGGAAGAATGAACCAAAGCAAAACCAGATGGAAGGTCTGCTCATCCATTAGTCCGGTTTGGGTGATCGGCGCGATGGTTAGCAATACTGGCAGGGCCAGACAATGCAATAGGCAGGTCGCCGAAAGGAAGACGCCAATTCGGTCAAGGTAGGGCATTGCGGTGCTGAAGGATCGTTGTTTCATAAGCGCGCTGTTATACCATAAAAAGCCAAAACCACAACCTTTGCACTGAAAATTTTTGGTATTGAAACCGTAGTCTTTGATCTGGAATACCGTTATTCTGCTGGGCTAGATTTGGACGTATTTTCCCCCAGAGCTTGGGTTAAAAATCACCATTAAAGTGTTTTCTAGGAGATCAATCATGGCTAAGGAGCCACTGTTTTCTAAACTCTTTCGAGAATCCCCATTCTCTTTGTTAAAAAAGCACATGGAAGTGGTCAATCAGACCGTCGTGACGCTTTCGGATTTTTTTGCAGCGGCGTTGGTGGGCGACTGGCAGGCAGCCGAGACGCACCGCGACCGCATTGGTGATCTTGAACATGAGGCGGACGATTACAAACGCCAACTTCGTATGAGCTTGCCCAGGGGTATTTTTCTACCGGTTCACCGCACGGACTTGCTTGAATTGGTTCATCTTCAGGACCAGATCCCCAATAAGGCCAAAGATTTTTCGGGTGTGGTCATTGGTCGACAAACGCAGTTTCCCGACGCCCTTGGGGCGCCGATTGCAGAATTAATTGCCAAAGGACAGGCCAGCACGCAACGCATTCTAGATGTGATCGTTGAGTTAGAAGACCTGTTTCGATCCGGATTCAGTGATAAAGAGCAGGTCATGATCGAGCGGTTGGTGCTGGAAGTCAGTGATATTGAGGATTCTGCAGACAGCGACCGGGTTAAAATCCATGATTTGATGCGGGGTCATGAATCACGCGAAAATCCGCTGGATATGATCTTTCTGTATCAACAGGTCGCAGATCTTGCTGCGGTTTCTGACATCGGCCAAGAAATCGGGCACCGGGTGCTGTGCATGATTTCTAGGTAGCAACTTACTCCGACGCGGTTGATGCGAGGCGTTCGATCAACCGATTTGATAAAACCCGATATACGAGGAAGCTGAGAATGGGAATTATTGAGGATTATGGGTCGGTCCTGCTGATCATCGCGGTGGTTTGTGGATTTTTAATGGCCTGGGGCGTTGGCGCGAACGACGTGGCCAATGCCATGGGCACCTCGGTGGGCTCCAAGGCCATCACCATCAAACAGGCGATTGTGATTGCCGCCGTGTTTGAGTTTGCCGGGGCGTACCTTGCCGGTGGTGAAGTCACCAGCACGATTCGAAAAGGCATCATTGATCCGAGTATTTTGGCGGAGACCCCGCACTTGTTAGTTTACGGCATGATCGCCTCGCTGTTTGCGGCGGCCATTTGGTTGCTGGTTGCAACGATCAATGGCTGGCCTGTTTCAACGACCCATACCATTGTGGGCGCCATCGTTGGGTTTGCCGCGGTTGGCATATCGGTTGACTCGGTGAATTGGGGCAAGGTCGGTAGCATTGTTGCCAGTTGGGTGGTGTCGCCGGTTTTAGCGGGCACCGTGTCGTTTGTGATTTATATGAGCGTCCGCCGGTTTATTTTGGGATCCAAGACGCCGGTTCAGGCGGCGCGCCGTGGGGTCCCATTTTATATCTTTTTGGTTGCATTCATTATCGGTATGGTGTCGATGGTGAAAGGGCTGAAACATGTCGGTCTGAGTTTGAGCTTTGAGCAGTCCATTACCTACTCCTTGATATTTGCCAGTGGGTTGACCCTATTCAGTTGGCTCTTGGTCCGGCGAATCAAGCCATCATCGAATTCTGCCCATGATGAAATCATGACCATTGAGCGCATTTTCGGCGTGCTCGGTATTTTTACCGCCTGCGCGATGGCCTTTGCCCATGGGTCAAATGATGTAGCCAATGCCATTGGCCCATTAGCGGCCGTGAATTCAGTGTTGAGCAGTGGTGGTATGGTGGCCTCAGAAGCCATGATGCCGAAATGGCTGTTGCTGTTGGGCGGGGTGGGGATTGTGATCGGCCTTGCGACCTACGGCTATCGCGTTATTCGAACGATCGGCAGCAACATCACTGAATTAACGCCCAGCAGTGGTTTTGCGGCAGTGCTCGCGGCGGCCGCAACCGTTGTGATTGCCTCGGGCGCAAGCCTGCCCATCTCGACCACTCACACGTTGGTGGGCGGCGTTTTGGGGGTTGGGCTAGCCCATGGGGTTGCGGCTTTGAACCTCCGAGTCATCGGAACGATCTTTACCTCTTGGGTCGTGACGCTGCCCGCGGGGGCGGCCCTCTCGATCATCTTCTTTTATGTTCTCAAGGGCATTTTTGGGGGTTAATGCCCCCGACTGCCCCCCCCCCGACTGACCGATGTCACGTAGTGCGGTCCTTGGCTTATGGTGGCGTTCTATGATGACGCGTCCTGTAAGTCGACCGGGATGCCCGTCATAAACGATTGATTGCTAAAAGGCTCGAAGCTATCGGGCCCAGATGGCAGCAAAACATTGGTATTGGTGCCTTCATATTTTGCGGCTGTTTTCATCCGGCGACCCTTGTTTCCCCAGCCATGGGTCATGGCAACGACCCCAGGTCGAAGGGTTTCATCAAAGGCAATGCGGGTGGTCAGAGCGCCGAATTCGTTGAAAAGCTTAACCATGCCACCATCTTGCAGCTGCCTTGATTGCGCGTCGCTCGGGTGAATGTACAGCGGATTATCCAAATGTTTGGGGCGTTTTAATTGATCCACATTATGAAACCAACTGTTGAGCATGTAGTTGGTTCGACGGCTGATGAGCTTGAGTTGGCTCGTGGGTTCAGCGCTTAAGCTTTTGAAAATCGCCTCGCATCGCAGTCGAGCATCCTTCATGGTGTCTGGGCAGCAATCCACCAGCCCGGTATCAGTTTGAATCACCGACTCAAATAAGGATTCGGGGGCTGCCGTTTCAAGGACCTTCACCGGGATTCGTGCCGCCGATAGTTCGCTGATACTGGTGCTGGAGGCGCCCAACATATGATCCAAGCGCGCAAAGGGATCCGGCAGTGCGGTGTCGCTTGTGGCGTCATTTAGGTAGGCTTGCTCCAGGCGTGCCATGATTTCCCATTCGGGCTTACGTTCAAAGCCGGGTTCAACGAGGGCCTCGGTGAATTGTACAAACGGTTTGTGCTGCAGGCCCAGTCCAGCCAGATTAATGTCAGCACGCTCAAACATATCGGTTGCCGGTAGCGTGATGTCCGCAAACTCGCTGGTCGCACTGGGGTAGATATCAATCACCACCAGGAACTCGAGCTGCTCAAGGGCGGCCTGCATACGCTCGCTATTGCCAATGGATAACAAAGGGTTACCGGAAATTACGATCAACCCTCGGATCGGATCGGGGTCATCCAGTATCATGTCGGCCATCAGATTACCGGGCAAGGAGCCTCGCACGGTTCGTAGCTTGCCAAAACTTGAGTCCTGGTAACGCGGGGGTTGCCCTCGGGTCGCACCGGCCTTGGCCGCCGGGTAAAACCCATTGGCATAGCGATTACCGCCAGTCCTGCCAAGATTGCCGGTGACAAGGCTCAACATATACAAAAGCCAATAGGCAACCGCACCCTGCCGCCCCATATTGACGCCGGTTGACATATAAACTGAGGCTTTCTCAGCGGCTGCAAAATCCGCCGCTAAAGATCGAATTTCATCGGCCGCCAAGCCGACAACCTCGGCGACGCGTTCGGCCGGGTACTGGGCGACAAAGGCTTCGAGGGCCGCGACGTTCTCCCCATGGGCGCGGATCACCGCCTGGTCGATCAGAGCTTCTCGGAAACAATGCTCGAGCATTGCGCTGAGCAAATAGACATCTGAGTCGGGTTTAACCTGAAGCAATTCGCCCAGGCCCGTGACGGATTCGTTTTGTCTGGGGTCAACAAAGATGAGTCGCGCACCGCGTTTTTTTGCGGCGCGCAGTTCGGCAATGGGGTCCGCAATGGACACAAAACTCATGTGTGAGACCCGAGGATTCGCGCCCAATATGAGCAATAAATCGGTCTCTGGAATGTCCGGAACCGGATGGATCGTACTGGAGCCAAAGACCGCTTCAGAGGCGGCAAACTTGTTCGCACAATCCTGGGTGCCGGAACTGAAATTTCGGCGACTGCCGATCGCGCCGACAAATGAGCTGATTGCAGGCCCTGCCGTTGAGTTAAAGGCCAGCGGGTTGCCCGAGTAGATCCCAATGGCGTTTTTGCCGTGGCGTGCCTGCAGTGCACGAAGGCGTTCGCCCACGGTCGCGTCGGCGGTCGCCCAGGAAACGCGCTCGAAGGTCTTGCCGTTTTTTTGCAAGGGCCAGCGCAGGCGGTCGGGGTCGTTATGGATGTCCAGAACCGCCAACCCTTTGTGACAGGCAAAACCTTTGGTTACGGGGTGGTCTTTGTCGGGCATGATTGATTTGATTTCGCCTTGTTCAAGGGTCGCGATGAGCCCGCAACTGGGCTCGCAAACTCGGCAGAAGGTTCGTTTGATAACGGGTTGATCCATAATGGCACTTCTTTATTGGCTTGGATTCCAACAGTAAAGCCTTTAGCATCGTGCAATTCAAGGCTTAAGGAATCTCGGATGTTTGAAGATCAAGTGGTGGTGGTAACGGGTGGTGCGGGTGCGTTGGGTCAGGCCGTTGTTCGGTATTTCTTAACCCGAGGTGCTGTGGTGGTCTCGGTCGATTACAGTCAAGCGCTGCTGGATACCGCGTTCCCGAATCCTGTGGATCAATGTCATCTGGCCGTCTGTGATTTGACGAGCCGAAGCGATTGCGCCAGCTTTTCTGAGCGATTGCTTCAAACCCATGGTGCGGTTGATGTTTTGTGTAACATCGCGGGCGGCTTTCAAATGGGTGAGACCGTGTTTGAGACCCTCGATGAAACTTGGGATTTTCTGTTTAATCTCAATACGAAATCGGTTATTTACATGACGCAAAAGATTGTGCCGGCAATGGTCGCCGCGGGTCATGGCAAAGTGATTAACGTGGGCGCAGTCGCGGCAACCCAAGGGCAAGCGCACATGGGGGCTTACCTGGCCTCTAAGTCGGCCACCATTCGGCTGACCGAAAGTCTCGCTGAGGAAGTGAAACAGGCGGGTGTGAATGTTAATTGTGTGATGCCAGGCGTGATTGATACCCCCAGAAATCGATCCGATATGCCAAGCGCTGATTTTGACCAATGGGTTGCGCCCGAACAACTGGCCGCCGTGATCGGCTTTTTAGCGAGCGCAGATGCGGTTGCGTTGCACGGTGCCGCAATCCCCGTTCGAGGGCTGGGCGGATGAGTGAGCCGATTAAACCTTGGGCCCGAGTCGCGAGCAAAGTGCTGAACGACCTTCGCATTATGAAGGTTCAGGAGGTCACCGCGATTTCGCCCAAAACGGGCAATGCCCACGGTTTTTTCGTGTTGGATACGGTGGATTGGGTCAATGTCTTGCCGATTACGCCTGACCAAGAGGTGGTTTTTGTCCGCCAGTATCGTCATGGTAGTGACGCCTTATCGCTTGAGATTCCGGGCGGCATGGTCGACCCCGGTGAAGCGCCGGTGGTCTCAGCAGCGCGAGAGTGCTTAGAAGAATCTGGGTTTAGGGCCAGTCACTTAACCTCTTTGGGTATTCTCAATCCAAACCCGGCGGTGTTTAACAATCGATTGCACACGTTTGTTGCCGAGAATGTGGTGGTTGACGGTGATATCCAAAATACTGCGACTGAGCAAACCGAGGTGGTGTTGGTGCCGGTTGTCGAGCTCACTAACTATCTTTTGGATGGTCGAATAGATCATGCGCTCGTGGCCGCAACGCTTTGGCGCTACCTCTACCTGACGCGCGTGAGCTAAGTTAAAAGCCGAGTCGCAATCGGAAAAGCCTGATCGATTAAACGCTGCCGTTCTTTGAAGTAGCCTGCGGCGGCCGGATCCGGTTGTCTTGAAGCTTCCCAGGCCGCAAAGTTTTTGTACCAGGTAATGAGCAGCGCAGTTTCTTGGTGCGCCTTCGTTGATTGTCTGAACAGGGCTTTGACCTCGGTGTCAAAGTCGCCCTCGAAGGTTTCCCAAGCTTTTTCCGACAGGGCAATGAGTGGCGCAAGGTGACTGCCAGGCAGGGTCCAGAAACGGAAGACATAAATCCCAGGTTGGTCAAAAGTCTGGGTTTGGGTCGGTCGAACCGTGGCTGTGAAGCTGTGGGCCTTAGTGACTTTGAAGGTTGAATCGATGGACACAGGACCCAAGGTTTGCTGTTTTATGATGAGCATGCACTCATCGCTGGCTAGTCCGAAGAGGCCGGTGAACACGCCGATCAGGGTTGGGTCAGTATCGGTTGTGTCAACAAAGCGTTTTTTTAAGGCTTGCAGGTCTGCCAGAAAGCTTTGAGCGCCGAGATGCTTGAGTTGGCAGACTTGGTAAAGGCTCATGGCAAGCGGGATCCTAGTGGCCTAATGCGGAGAGCCAGGTTACTGACTCGCCACTTCAAACGTTAATTGCTCTAAGTCATTCGCAATAATCATAGTTTGAATATCTTTAATATAAGCCTCGCCGCGACTGGAGTAGGCGTGTAAACCCTCCGCAAGCAATACGCCTCGCAAGGGCGCGCCGAGGTCGCGCGTAGTCTGTCTGAGGTCTCGAAGTGGCTGGTAGGCGCGATTTGTGTTGAGGTTATGCAAATAGGCGATGACACTATCTTGCACGTGCTTGAAGTGTTTTACCTCGTGAGATTGGCCTTGATCGCGCTGGCGCGGCTTGAGACCGCAACCCGCTTGATAACACCACATACCAAAATAATTGTTGGCCTGCCGCGCAAACCGCGAGGTACCCCAGCCGCTCTCGTTGGCGGCTTGGGCAAGTACCAATGACATGGGGAGAACATCAACGCGCTCAAGCACTTGGCGAATGACCTGATTGGTTGGGGCTTTTTGTTGCGCCGTCGGTAACCGATACCGCTTGGCAAGGTTTAAAAGAACCGCCCGTTGGGGTTGGGTGAGCGCTTGTCCGGCACCGTTCATGGCCTCGAATTGCAGCACAATGGATCGTTCGGCTTTAATGCCAGCATTGGCCTCTAAGACGTAGGGCATTAGATAATCGAAAAAAGCAGATTTCTTGGTTTGCACGTCCTGGATCTCCGAAAAGTTCGGGCGCTCGATTTCACTGCCAAAATTTGAGGCCTGCATCGGGCCTGCATAGGAGGTCGCGGGCAGTAGGACGAACCAGATGAGCAGAATTATTTGCATGGTTTGAGGCCAAATTCTTAGTGGATGACCGATCTTATTCATTATTTCTTCATTATCAAGTCATTTTTTTTCATTATTTGGTTGATTTTTGAATAATCCTGATCCGAATTCAGTCGGATAGCATTTACAAATTCGGGTCGAGTGGGTTGAATAAGGTGAAAACGAACAAGGCGGTCAGGATGGCGGCGCGACAAAAAGTTCTGGTTTTGTATCTGGCAACCTCGGCGCTGGATACGCCTGTGATCGGTTGGGCTCGCTACGATGGTACTGGCGAGAGCAGGCCCATGACGGGTGATGCCGATGTGCCGCCCTATAAGACGGGGGTGGATGCCCTACGGGATGGGTGGCGGTTGATTCAGGCCAGTCCACTGGTCAGTCACGTGTCGGGTGAGGAATTTCGGACCGATTATTTGAAGTACGAATTTTTTTTCGAGCAGTGGCAATCTTTTGAGCCAAGTCCGTGAAGGCCTTTCATCAAGGTTTTCAAAACCGGGTTTCGGGCGGTGCACCGGCATCCGCCATCATCCAAAAAAATGATCCAGCGCGGGAGGTATAACATGACGGGACAATTAGGTTGGCCTGGGGCGCGTTGGTTCGATGCGGCTTGCAAGCAAGGGCAGAAATGAACCGGGGCTTGGGTTTGACGACGCTGCAAATGGCCGCGTTCGTGGCCAGGGGCTTCTTGGTTTTCGAGGGGGTTGTGCCCGAGGCGCTGAATGCGCGGTTTCTTGGGCAACTTCGTGCGCCTGGCGGGGATTCAGAGGATAACCTGGGCGAGGCTTATAACCGGTTATTGCACAATCCCAGCATTCCCAAAATCTCGCCCGGAACACGCTTACCAGATTGTTTTCAACCCGATGACTGCCTGCATGAAATTTTAGACTTAGCCGTCGTGAAGGGCGCAATCAAGAGCTTGGTGGGGTCTGCGCCGGTCTTTGACCATCACTTTTTACATCTCACGTTAGGCGCAAGTCGGGAGGCCCTGCGAACCGCCAAGGCCGCCTCGCAGCACAATCATCAAGACTCAACCATTGACCCAAGACAAGCTTTTGACATTCAAATGTTTTATTTCCCCCAGGCGGTCACCGTAGAAATGGGCGGTACGCGCTATATCCCCGGCTCGCATCTTAGGCGCGTCAGCGAGGCCGCCATCGCGCGCTATCAAAACCTGTTGGGTCAACAACAAGTGGTCTGTCCCGCTGGCAGTATTTATGTGTTCCACATGGGGCTTTGGCATGGCGCCGGCCTCAACCAATCTTCTGAAGATCGCTATCTCTACAAAATTCGGCTTGGGCCCAATGAACCCCAGGTCAGACTGTGGAACGATGTAGACCTCGTGACCCAGCCTAACGCACCGAGACCGATTTTCTGGACGGATCCGAGTCAGCAAGATGATCCGGTCGCGAGTCAACTGATGGCGCTGGAGCCCTGGTTCGAAGCCGACACCGGGCGGTTGGAGTTGATCAATCGCTTGAAACTCTGGCGCTATTTAACCGGAGACGCCAAGGCGGATATCGATTATTGGTTAACCCGAGTTGAAAATGAGTGGGGTTAGGTCGCCTTAACGTTCCACCTGCCTGAGTCGTACCCACCCGGTTTCGATATGATCAACGGCATCGCCGTAACCTTCGTCCCCTGGGAGTAACAGCGCTTTGGTCTCGGGATCAACCAGGACCTGATGGTAGTCAACCGTTTGGTGAATCGCAGACATAACTGCGGCTGTGGATTCAAAGGCCTGAAGGTTCTGAATCATTCTGAGTGTTGGTGTCATGATGGCCATATCGCCGGCTTCAAATCGCCGTAGAATTTCTGACGGGCTCAGCCATTCTGAGTCAACTAGTTCACCTTCGTCGTGGGACGAGTCTTGGTTTAGAGGATGTTTAGCAAGAAAAAATCGCGCATCAAACCGCTTGGGCGAACCCAATGGGGTAATCCAACGGGCGACGGGTTTGATCAAGCCAGCAGCGGGAATCAGATGATGGTCTGTCAGCAGTTGCTTAAATCCAATGGCGCCTGCGTTTAGCTGAGCTCTTAACTCGGCCTGACGCTCGAGCAATAGCACCGGCGGTGTTGGCCGGTCTGGGTCAGCATGGGTCAGTAAAATGCCCGCCTCTTCAAAGCATTCCCGAATCGCTGCGACATAATACGACCGATGATGCTCGGCGGCCGTGACGGTGATTGGCCCCGGGTAATCCAGCTCGACGGGTCCCGTGACCGCAATCTCTACGTCCTCAGGGTCCACCGCACCACCGGGGAAAACCCACATCCCACCGGCAAATAAAGTATTGGCATGGCGGCGCATCATCAGAATCTTTAATTCGGGCCGATCTGCAATGAGCAGGACGGTGGCGGCCGCACGGATGGGCACTGTTGCCGGGTCAAATTCAGTCATGGGCTATTTTATCCTTTATGCCGTCCGGTTCGGGCATCGCTGTGGTTACGTGTTCTGGCGCACGATGGTCGGCGCCAAAATTAAAAGTAGGCCTCATTATTTGGGTTTGCGCTTTGCAGCGGACTGCTTTGATGGCGGTTTTCTTTGCTTTGGGAAATAGGGCGCAAGATAACGACCGGTGTCGCTTTCGCTGCATTGCGCGACGTCACTGGGTGTGCCTTCGGTGATCAAACAACCGCCGGTCGGACCGCCGGCGGGTCCAAGGTCAATAATCCAATCAGACGTCCGGATGACATCGAGATTGTGCTCAATGACCACGACAGAGTTTCCGGCATCGATCAGGCGGTTCAGCACGCCCAATAACTTTCTAACATCGTCAAAGTGCAACCCCGTGGTGGGCTCATCTAATAAATAAAAGGTATTGCCGGTCGCGAGCTTTGACAGTTCTCTTGCGAGTTTGATGCGTTGCGCCTCCCCGCCGGATAGGGTCGAGGAGGGTTGGCCGAGGGCAAGGTAATCAAGACCCACGTCGACTAAGAGTTGAAGCTGGTTGACGATTTTAGGATGTTCTGAGAAGTGGATGACGGCTTCGGCGACCGTCATGCTGAGCACATCGGCAATGGATTTACCTTTGTATTGCACCTCGAGGGTTGCGGCGTTAAAGCGGCTGCCCTCGCAAGCTTCACACTTGACGTACACGTCCGATAAGAAGTGCATCTCAATTTTGCGCACGCCGTCGCCCTGGCAGGATTCGCACCGCCCGCCTTTGACATTAAATGAGAACCGACCTGGGGTATAACCGCGTACCTTCGACTCTGGCAGTAACGCAAAAAACTTTCGAATCTCGTCAAATACCTTGATATAAGTGACCGGATTGCTGCGCGGTGTGCGGCCAATGGGTTTTTGATCGATGGCGACTACTTTATCCAGCTGGTCTAAGCCCAACACAGCTTTATGCTTGCCAATTTTTTGTTGGCCCCCGTTAAAGTGGCGAGCCATCGCCGGATATAAAATGTCATTCACCAAGGTTGATTTGCCAGCCCCTGAGACCCCGGTGACAGCAACCATCATCCCAAGTGGAAATGAAATGCTGAGGTCTTTCAGGTTGTTTTCTTTGGCGCCAGTCACTTGAACCTGACCGCGCGGTGTTCGGGGTTCGCCGCGCTGCGGAATGGCGCGTCGGCCCGAGAGATAGTCCCCGGTTAAAGACGCACGATTTTTCAGTAAGGCCTTCGGTGTTCCGGCGTGGATGACACTGCCACCCTGGGTGCCGGCACCTGGGCCGAAATCAATGACATGGTCAGCGGCGCGGATGGTGTCCTCGTCATGTTCAACCACAATCACGGTATTGCCGATATCGCGCATTTTGATGAGGGTATTTAAGAGTCGTTCATTGTCGCGCTGATGAAGCCCAATACTGGGTTCATCAAGAATATAGATGACCCCAGAAAGCTCTGATCCAACTTGACTTGCCAATCGAATTCTTTGTGATTCGCCGCCAGAGAGTGATGGTCCCAGGCGATTCAAAGAAAGGTAAGACAATCCGACAGCATTCAAAAACCCAAGGCGGCCACGGATTTCTTTGAGCAGTTCCACAGCGATTTCGGCATCCGAGCCTTGTAGCGCGATGTGATCGAAGAAGTGCAGCGATTCATCGATCGTCATGGCGGAGATGTCGATTAGCGTTCGACCTGCAACGTGTACCGCAGCGGATTCTTTCCGAAGGCGCTCGCCCTCGCAGACGTCGCAGGGGGTATTTGCCAGGAATTGGGCATACCAGCGCTTCATCCCTTCCGACTTGGTGTTTCGAAACCGTCGCATCAGTCGATTGAGCAGGCCTTCATAGCGGGAGTTTGTTGTGCCATGGGAACCCCAGTTGATTTGATAGCGTTTCTCGCCAGTGCCATACAGGATGGTTTTGCGTTGCGCCGGCGTGAGCTTGGTCCAAGTTTTTTGAGTGGGTATTTTTAGATGTTCGAACATTTGCTTATGAAAAACAGCGGTCATTGACCGACTGTCTTGATCGATTCGGCCGACCGGCTTGAGGACACCTTCACTTAATGACAGTGTCTCATCCGGGATAACCAAGTCTGGGTCAAATGCAACTTGGGTACCCAGCCCATTGCAGGCCAGGCACATCCCTTGGGGGCTATTGAACGAAAAAGATTGGGGCGACAGCGCTGGGAACGAAATACCGCAAGGCGCGCAGGCTAAGTGCTCCGAAAAAATTCGATCTTCGTCATTAATTTGAACCAGCATGGATCCCTTGCCCATGCGCAAAGTTTGCTCAACACTGTCGGTGAGGCGCTCTTTGAGGTCGTCGCGAATCACCAAGCGGTCCGTGATGAGTTCCACCGTGTGCTTTTTGCGTTTATCTAAGACGGTTAGGTCTTCGACCCGTTTGATTTCACCATCCACACGAAGCCTCACAAAACCTTGGGCTCGAGCGGTGTCGATGAGTTCTCGGTGCTCACCCTTACGATTAACCAATAACGAATGCATGAGGTTAACCCGAGTCCCTTTTGGGCATTTCAGGAGCTCCAACACGATTTTTTCGGCGGTTTGCCCGGCCACTGGCTGATGGCACTGATGGCAGTATTGCTGTCCGACGCGGGCAAACAAGACGCGCAGGTAGTCCGAGATTTCGGTAATGGTGCCGACGGTTGAACGCGGGTTGCGACTGGTGGTTTTTTGCTCAATTGAAATGGTTGGGGACAGTCCTCGAATGGTGTCGTACTTGGGTTTCTCCATTTGGCCCAAAAATTGTCGGGCATAGGCTGAGAGGGACTCCACATAGCGTCGTTGGCCTTCAGCATAAAGGGTATCGAAGGCTAGGGATGATTTGCCTGATCCAGAGACGCCGGTGAGTACGACCAGTTTTCGCTTTGGAATTTTGACTTCGATATTCTTTAGATTGTGTTCTCTGGCGCCCTTGATCAGGATGTGGTCCAGTTCTTCTGCCGCTGATTTCATAGGTCGTTCCTAACGCTTGGTGCTTTAAGCTTTATTACGGAAAGCTCAGAATTTGTGGCCATTTTGCCCAGATTGTTTGTCTAGGTTGTTACTGCGATTACGCGCCAATTAAGGCCCGCTTTCTCGCGCGGCGAAAGCTAACATGCTTTGACCGACAGCGACTGGGCGCCGTTTAGGCAATGCGATCGGCTTTGGTTTAACCGGTTCGAGGGACAATCGGCGTCGTTTACCTCCATTCTCGTCCAAAGCGGCGGTTTCGAGCTTCACCCAATTTTTTCTGATCAAGCGGCTAAGTCTATCGTCTCGGGGCTTCCTCGTCACGATATGTCATTGTGCTGGCTCATTGCTCATTGCTCAGACCTAAGCCCCCCCTAAGCCCTAAGCCCCTAAGCCCTAAGCCCCCTAAGCCCTACGCCCATAGCGCTAAGGAGAAGAAGGCGAAGGAGAAAGGTGAACAGGTCGTTGTCAAACGCGATTATGGGTTTAACCTGAGTCAAATAACGGTTAATCACTGCGATGGTTGGGCCGCGCTTGGCTGACAGGACCGGCGGGAGCGGGTTTTGGGTCTTGAAGTTCGCAGCGCCTGAGTCAAATCGTTCTTTATTCGTGGTTTAATATTGCTTGGCGCGGTCGTTTAAGTCGACTCAGCGCGGCAATTCACAAAAGGGCTTCGCATATGGTTTCAGAACTCGAATCAGCCACGGCTTGTTTGATCATTATTGGCAATGAGATTCTCTCGGGCCGAACTCAGGATACCAATCTCGCGCATTTGAGTGGGGTCTTAAATGAGCTCGGTATTCGGATGATGGAAGCCAGGGTTATTCCGGATGTGGATGAAACCATTGTCGACACGGTAAATCACTGCAAGCAACGCTTTGATTATGTCTTCACAACCGGGGGCATTGGGCCAACCCATGATGACATTACGGTTGATAGTATCGCCAAGGCCTTTGGGGTGGCCGTTGAAGAGCATCCGGCGGTTGCGGCATTAATTCGCAAACGCGAGGCAGCCCCAGAGGTCATGGCCGCCCGGCTGCGAATGGCGCGAATCCCGGTGGGCGCGACCTTGATCGATAATCCGACTGGCGGGCCACCAGGATTTCAGCTGGGGAATGTTTTTGTGATGGCCGGTGTGCCGATGGTGATGCAAGCCATGGCCAGTACCTTCGATCAAAACCGATTACCGGGTGGCAAACCCGTTCGGTCTAGGACGGTGGGTGCTTTTCTGGGAGAAAGTCAGGTCGCCGGCCAACTCGGGGTGATTCAAGACCAGTATCCCGATATTGATCTTGGCTCTTACCCGTTTTATCGCCCAAATGGCTATGGCACTAATTTGGTGATGCGCGGCACGGATGAAGCCGCTTTGGATGAAATGGTCGAACGCATCACCCAAATGATTGTTGATCATGGTGCTGACGCGTTTCCTGGCGGTGCCCCAGTTGCCTTGACGCCTGAGGACTGATGCCGGCTTGATCAGGGAGCTTGAAGACAACCCTTAGTCAACAGCACGCAATCCCCAAGTCGGGATCAGCCTGGGAACCCGTTGTCGGGAGATCCCAAGGCTTAAGAGTGCTGCAGGTGCCAGATTGACAGCCTGTCTGTTGGGCCCCCTTGCTGTGTGAATACCTCGAATTTTGATAACGCAACCCGGATCAACCGCGTTAGCCGGAATGCCGCCAGCTGAGTTCCAATACCGTTGAGGCAGATGCAACGACAAACCGAAACCGAAACCGAATCCGGTATAAAAGGGATACAGCGATTGCCTCGGTAGCTGATCCCCCCGATACACGCGCAGGAACCCGGTGGCATTGGGAAGGTGGTTGATCGACCCGGTGTCGGGTTCGTAGGGCGGCAGAGGGGAACCCTTTGAACGGCGCATGGACCCGGGTCTGCGCGCCGGGGCCAAAGCGCGCAGACGGGTTCGGGTCAAGCTCAAAACGATTTGCGCAAAGCAGAACGCCCGTCTATAACAGATCAGTGGGTCAGCTTAATGAGCCCAAACAGGAGACAGTGCGATGGAACTGACGATGATTACCGAAGGGCTGCAATTTCCGGAAGGTCCCGTTGCGCTCAGTGATGGGTCCGTGCTGGTCGTTGAGATTCAACGGGGCACCCTCACCCGAGTTGCCGAAGATGGGGTGCAATCCATCGTGGCTGAACTCGGGGGTGGCCCAAATGGTGCCGCCCTTGGGCCAGATGGCCATTGTTATATTTGCAATAACGGCGGTTTTGAATGGCATCAGGCTCGCGATGGGCGGGTCTTTCCAGGAGAGCAGCCGGCAGACTACACCGGCGGCCGGATCGAGCGGGTTGATCTGCAGACCGGTGCGGTTGAAACCCTTTATGAGGCCTGCAACGGCGAACGCTTAAAAGGGCCGAATGATTTGGTCTTCGACCGAACGGGTGGGTTTTGGTTCACCGATCATGGCAAGACCGCGCCGCGAACCCGAGACCGCACCGGTGTGTTTTATGCCGCAGCGGATGGCAGTCGAATTCAGGAAGTGATCTTCCCGATGGAGGCGCCCAATGGGATTGGTTTGTCGCCGGATGAAAAGACGTTGTACGTGGCGGAAACGCCGACCGGGCGTCTTTGGGCCTACGCCCTTCAGTCTCCCGGTGAGGTGGATGTCAGCATCCCACGCAGGATGCTCGCGCAAAGACCGGACTTTCACATGTTCGACTCGCTTGCAGTGGATGCCTTGGGTCATGTTTGCGTTGCAACCTTAATCACAGGTGGGATCACGTCACATTCACCCGATGGTCGCGCGGTTGAGTTTTTTGAAATGCCGGATGTTCTCACGACCAATATCGCCTTTGGGGGTTTGGATCTTCGAACGGCATACATCACTCTGTCGTCAACCGGTAAACTGGTAAAAGCGACTTGGCCAACCCCGGGTTTGCGGTTGAATTTTCAAGCCTGATACTTGAAGGATGCCCGCGCAGGGTGCGGGCCGGATAAAAACGTTGCGTTGATCCCAGTAAAGCTCTAGGATTCGCCGATTTTTCGGGGCGCTGATGATTGTCGGTTGGAAAGAATACATTCTGCTGCCGGATATTCAGACTGGTGGTATCCGAGCAAAGCTCGATACCGGCGCGCTGACCTCGAGTCTTGATGCCCGCGATATTAAAACCTTTTGGGACGCCGGTGAGGCGTTCGTTGAATTTCGATTAGCGCCGCCCCGGTCGTCAAGTCTCGAAAGTGATTTGTGCCGTGCTCCCATTCTAGACCGGCGTATTGTCCGCAATTCCGGTGGTCAGGAAGAAAGCAGAATCATTATTTTGTCTACTCTTGTGCTGGCTGAGCAAACCATCCAAACGGAGTTCAGCTTGACCCGCAGAGACCCAATGAATTTTCGGGTATTAATTGGTCGACGCAGTCTGGCAGCACTGAATGTTTCGGTCAGTTCCGCCGACCACTTTTTATTGCGTGATACCCCGTTGGATACCAACCTTTAACCTGTCTGACAGAGAGAAAAGCATTGAAAATTGCGCTGCTATCTAGAAATCGCAACCTGTATTCGACCCGGCGCTTAATTGAGGCTGCCGAAGGTCGAGGGCACGAAGTCAAAGTGCTTGATGTGCTGCGTTGTTACATGAACATCACATCCCACCGACCATCCATTCATTATAAGGGTGAAGAGTTGACCGGTTTTGATGCGGTGATCCCCCGAATCGGGGCATCGGTTACATTTTACGGCACGGCGGTTTCACGGCAGTTTGAAATGATGGGTGTCTTTCCCCTCAACGAATCGGTCGCAATCAGTCGGTCTCGCGATAAGTTGCGCTCGATGCAGCTTTTGTCTCGGCGTGGCATAGGTTTACCGGTGACGGGCTTCGCGAATAAGCCAGATGATATCGAAGATTTGATCAAGATGGTCGGTGGGGCGCCGCTTGTGATCAAGTTACTGCAAGGTACCCAGGGTATTGGGGTTGTGCTTGCGGAGACGCCCAAGGCAGCCGAGAGTGTGATCCAGTCCTTTTTTGGTTTAAACGTATCGGTTCTGGTGCAGGAATATATCGGCGAAGCAGGCGGCGCTGACATCCGCTGTTTTGTCATTGGCGATAAAGTGGTCGCGGCGATGAAACGCCAAGCGAAAGAGGGTGAGTTTCGATCGAACATTCATCGCGGTGGTACCGCCAGTTTGATCCGAATTACGCCAGAGGAGCGGTCTACGGCAGTTCGAGCAGCGAAAACAATGGGGTTAAACGTTTGCGGCGTCGACATTCTTCGGTCCAATCATGGGCCGGTGGTCATGGAGGTGAATTCCTCCCCGGGCCTTGAATCCATTGAAATGGCGACCAATAAAGACGTTGCGAATATGATCATTACGTTTCTTGAGCAAAAGGCTAAAAAAGGCGACACCAAAACCCGCGGCCGCGGGTAATGCCATTGATCGCTAAGCCTTGAAGGCGCGGCCATCCCGCTTTTAATCAGTCGGTGGCCACCGGGGTATTCATTGAATCAAAGTGAGGCTCATCCGCGCTGAGCAGAATGACCTCTTGGGTGGTGACCGGCACGTCCTGAAACGGTGTGAAGTGGGTTTGTGTTGCTGGGATGGCGTTTGATCGGATAAAGGTCCAGACCGAGAAGGGCGCAAGAATCAGCGCGGCAATCAAATACAGCCCAAGATTAGACCAGGCTAGCGTTGCTGAAATCAGAGACGGCCCGATGATGGAGCCTAGGCTATAGGTCAGCAAAATGACGCTGCCGGTCTCGACTGGCGAAAGGGTCGAATTGTCATTGGCATGGGCCAGGCTGATTGAGTAGAGCGGAAAGGTGGCGCCGCCGAAGAGAAACATCACAACGAAGAACGTAGATGGGTTTTCAAGACCAAAAAGAATTGGCGCCAGCGCGACCAGACTTGCGATGCCGCTCAGCGCTGAGATTACCAGGCGGCGGTCGACTAGGTCCGAAAAACGGCCGATCGGAAGCTGAAAAATAGCGCCGCCCATGAGCGTGACCGCCATGAAAATGCTGATTTGGTTGGCTTCAAAGTGCAGGGCCTTGGCGATGATTGGTCCGAGTGCCCAGAAGCCCGATGTCACCAAGCCGCAAACTAACGCGCCATAGATTGCAATTCGGGAGTCCTTAAATACCGTGCCGAATTTAAAGGTAACCGGGTGTAACGGTTGGGGTGAGGCTGAATTGGTTAGCCCAACGGGTAAGGTGCTGAGTAAAAATAAAATGGCGGCAAGGATTAGGAGGTTGGTGAGGGGTAATTCCAAGGCCAAGAACATCTGACCGGCACTGATGGCCAGCAAGGTGATCACCGAGTAAATAGATAGGACTAATCCTCTGTTTTGAGGCGTGGACGATTCGTTCAACCAAGACTCAATAATCATATAAAGACCTGAAAAGCTGATGCCCGATAGCGCTCTTGCCAGCAGCCAAAAGAACAGGGTCTGACTGATGCCCAGGATCAGAAGGGCAACCGTTGCCAAGGAAATCAAAACAAGAAAGACTCTGATGTGACCCACTTTTTGAATCAATCGAGGAATGATCAGGCAGCCTGCAATAAAGCCCGCGTAATAAGCTGAGCCGGTGTAGCCGATTTCAAGCTCTGTAAAGGCAAGTTCTAGCCCTAATAACGGGCCAAGGGTCATCTGCAGTCCATGGCCCACTAATAGGATCGATGTGCTGAATAAGAGCGCAAAAATGGACGACAGAATACGGGTCATGAGTGGTCCAAAATGCCTGTGGATGGGGGCTCAAAATCGCGCGAATATTAGGGCTAAATTAAAGGGAATGCTATGAGTTATCGAATTATTTTAAGGTTGGGTTTTGGCGGTATCCAATGACCGATTCCGCGGTGTTTGCGCTGGTCCTTGGGGCGCCAATCAGAACGCTTGATCCTAAGGATTGGCCGATCGAAGAGCCGGTCTGGATGCACTTTGACGCACTCAAAAATGGTGTTGAGGCCGACCTGATCCGCCTTGGCGTGACGGCGCCGGTGGTTGAGCGATTATTGGCCAATGAAACGCGACCTCGAATGCGCCAGATCAACGATGGTTTGCTGCTCATTTTACGCGGCATCAACCTAAACTTGGATCAAGATCCAGTGGATATGATTTCGCTCAGGATTTGGGTTCGCGGCCAGTTGATCATTACCGTCAGGCGACAGCCCTTGGCGTCAGTCCAAGAAGTTCGTCAGCAAGTCGCCAGCGGGGTCGGTCCTAAGACCGTTCAAGGGGTTTTGATCGGTATACTTGCCGCACTGGCCGATCGGGTCTCAAGCTATATCGACGGACTGACCGAACGTGTCGATGAGTTAGAGGATTCTCTTGACGCAACCGTTGGACTCAACGCGGTTGAAATCTCGGATCTGCGCCGGCAAATTGCGTCGCTAAGGCGGTTTATTGCGCCACAACGGGATGCCTTGTTCGAGTTGTCGCGCGGTAAAGCGAGCCTGCTCGATGGCCTCGGAATAGATCAGGTTAGGGATCAGGCGGACCGATATACCCGTTATGTCGAAGATTTAGACTTAATCCGTGAACGCGCATCCTTTGTGCAAGAAGGGTTGAATCATCGGTTACAAGAAGATCAAAGTAAGCGGACCTATGCGTTGTCGATGATTGCTGGGTTGTTTCTGCCGGCGACGTTTATCACCGGTGTGTTTGGTATGAATGTTGGCGGCTTGCCGGGCATTGACAGTCCTTTGGGCTTCTATTGGGTAATTGGCTCGATGACGTTGCTGAGCGTGTCAATTTTGATCTGGTTTCAAATGCGACGTTGGTGGTAGCAAGGAGGTTTTGAGATGCCTAGCCCGGATCAAGTGGCTTTTCAATTTTCGGGTCAGGACGTTAGTTTGAACCAGGTTTTAATGCTGCCGGTTGCGTTGTTGCGGGGTTATTTTGCACTGAACTTTTTGGTTCTTTTGGTTTTAAGACGAATGACCCAACGCGGCACGAACCCCGATTTGGTTCGGGTGACTCGGCGATTGCTCAATATTGCCGTTCTTTTAATGATTACCTTGACTGCGTTACAAATTCTAAAGGCGCGTTTAACAGCGTTCTCTTTATTTCCGGGACGGCAGCCCAGCCGGGTTGGACCCTGCAGGGCCGCGCACTGCTAGTGAGAGGCGCTTGGTAACCCTAATCGCTTGGCTTGCTCGAGCGGTGCATCAAGGTCGCTCAGCGCGCCTTCAAGAAGCTCAATCATCTGGTGCTCAAGTTTGGACCCGATAAGGTTATGTTCTTCATGGGGATCCTCCTGGAGATCGAACAAGTAGTGATCATCAACGCTTGATCCCAAAGACCAAAAGGGCAGCATATCGCCGGGTTCGAAGGGCTGTCTCAGCACCGGCACGTTTGAGCCGGGCATGTAGTCGATATAAGCCCGGGCATCGGGGTTGGGTAATCGCAATCCTGGATAATACGGGACTGGCATTGTGGACCACCGATTGGACCACATGGACAGCGGGTAGTTGTCGTTTGTTGGTCCGCGCGCATATTTATAACGCCCGTCTTGGATTTGAACCCAGTTCCCAAAAATGCCGCCCACGGCCCAATCACGCCCAGACGCTTCAAGCCCAAGCAGGTCAGGGAGCAGTGATCGACCATGGGTCACATGGTCAACTTTAAGGTCGAACAGATCCACAAGCGTCGCATGCAGATCGACGTTTGTGGTCAATGTTGAGATCACGTTTGGCGCAACGTCTGGATGATGGATGAGCAGTGGCGTGTGGCCGATTGGCTCGTATTGCATGACCCGGGGCTTCCCGAAAATATCCTTTTCGCCGAGATAATGGCCATGATCTGTGCATAGGATCACCATGGTGTCATCCCAAAACCCGCCGCTATCGAGCTCGTCCAGCACTTTTCCAAGCCAGTGATCGATCATCGAGAGTTTCGCGCCATAGTTCTGGCGGATGTGATGGGCCTGACGCTCGGTAATAATGCCCTTTTTAAGGGTGTCGGTTGAGTAGGGCGGCCAGATGATCCGCTCGCCTTCGAATTCGGAATCGTACAGGCTTGCCCAAGGTTCAGGCGTATCGAAAGGCTCATGAGGATCAAATTCGTCGACGAACAATAAGAACGATTCGTGTTGTTGGCCATGATCTTTCAGCCAATCTGCGGTCGCTTGCATGGTTTTCGGCCCAGGATAGTCTGCTTCGGCTTTAAAAAAGGTTCTTGAAAAATCGTAGGCGGACGATTTATCCGGATATTTGGTGCCAGCAGGCATTGCGGGGGCGCCTTGCCATGAGGGATCCGGTCGGGTTTTCCAAGGATCGCTCTCGTGCCCTCGAAGGTATTCCCAGGCAAAAAAGTCGGTATGATAGTTCTCTCCACCCGTTTCGAATAGGTGTGGATGATCGGTTATGAGCTTGGTGATGACCCCTTGTCGCTTGAGTTCATAGGTTAAAGGGCGCTCCCACAACTCAACAGAGCCCCAGGGCTTCCAAAGAAAATCGAGCGCGCCACACAAGATATCGTGACGGGCGGGCATGCAAGGCAGGGATCCGGTGTAATGGTTGGTGAAGCGTTGAGATCGAGCGGCAAGCCGGTCAATATTGGGCGTACTAAATTCAGAGCCACCGTAGCACCCCAGCATGTGACGATTCAAACTGTCGAGCAATAGCACGATGGCGCGTTTGGGTTTTGACATGGTGTACTCGCTTGATCGAGGAGTCGCAACTTTAGCGTGATCAAATAGCCAACTCAACTCACGGCTTGTTCGATGGGGGTGAAGGCAGCAGGCTTTAACAGGGTGCTTGGGATTCGCTGACCGGGTTGGTGTTGTTGGAGCAAGTGCAGTCAACTTGCGCCGTGTTAGGTCTTGATTACAGGGCCAATAGGGCCTGAACCCGTTTCGCGAACTCGCTCTTAGAAAAGGGTTTGGCTAAGAAGTCGGTTTTTGGGTGCGCAAGGTCAGCATTGGATAGGGCGCCGTGTTTATAGCCTGAGATAAAGAGACAGCCGATCTCTGGTCGTTTGGATCGAATGCCTCGGACCAGATCAGGGCCGGTCTTGCCGCTGGCTAGCATGACATCCGAGACAATAATGTCGAAGTCATAGTCTGTAAGCTTTAGAACTTCCTGCTCTGAGCTGCAGCTCGTTACATCCATCCCCAAGCTACCCAGAAACAGTTCAACCAAATCTCTCACGCCAGGGTCGTCTTCAATAAGCAGTGCTTGTTTGATCGCGCGCTCAATGGCTGCATTCGGCTCTCGGGTATCGGTTGGTTGCGCCTCACCCGGCAGGGAAATAATGAGTGAGAGGGTGTTGCCTTCGATTTCCAAGGATGGGATTGCCCGATATTCCGCGCCAAGGGCCGAAAGCGCTTTGAATTGTTCCAAAGCAAGGACGGCAAGGTCGCGCTCGGCGCCGGCTTCTGCCTGGCTTGCTTGCAGAGGGCTGAGGTCAATCTTTTCTAGCTTGAAGATCATGGTTAGGAAGCTGTAGGCACTCGTGAAACTAACTTGAATCTGCCCAGACGATTCCGTCAGTGCGGTGGCTGATCGTACCGTCGCCAGGAGGGCGTGATCAAAATCCGCGGGGCGCCCAAAACATTCGAAGTCGGCAAGGTCATCTTGGCGATTAAGCGTTAAGCGATCGCCGGCAATTAATCGCAAGAGCGGGTCCAGGGTATTCACATGGCTCATCGGATTGAAGTGTGTCGGCCTGTCGTCGTCTAGGTACCCCAGTAACGTGAGGGATTCAAGGAGGTCGATGGCTTTTCGAGAATATCTCGACAATTGATTAATTGAATTACTTTGGTTCGCGCTCGGATTCGAACGCATTAACTCGGTATGACCTGAGATGACCCCGAAGACATTCCTAAACTCATGCGCGATGTCCCGAACCGAGGAAAAGACGTCGACGGGCGCCGCCTCTGGGCTGGGGGCGGTTTGGGCCGCAGAGAAGGTTAGAACTAGGACAGCTTGCTGTGTTTTGGCCAGATTTTGGTGCTGACTGACTAAATAAAGCGGTGTGGCGATGCCTTGAATCGTTGTGATGATATTGCCCTGCCAGCCTTCAGTCGATGACAACCCGATGGGGTTGACTGGGGGGCTATCCGGGGCGCTCTCAAGCATTTGAAAGCTACTACAGAATTCTGACAAGGCGGTTGCATGAAGCCCTTGGGCATCTGCGCTGAAGACAAGATTAAAACCGGGGCTCGACCATAGATAATCTAGGAATTGGTCAAAGACAAGAATCTGATTTTGAGCGCTGAGTAGATCCATAAGATCATCGGCCAGTTCGGAGCTTGACTCGGTATTCGGCGGTTTGACCGCCTCCAAGGGTTGCTGCCGAACAACTTCAAAATGTCGTTGTTCTGAATCAAAAGGGGCTGTCTCCGCGAGGTTGACCCAGACCCATCCCTCAGTGGCATGTTGAAGACGAATGAGGATGACTTGGCCTTCAACCTCGGGCGCGGTGCTCGAGAGCAAGCTTTCGAGGGTTGGTAAATCGTCAGGATGGATTAATTCTTCTAGGAGGTGACCCGTGAGGTCCGCGCTTGGCCAAGCCATGATGGATTCAATTGAAGGATGCGAGTCTACGACTTGGTGGTGGCGGTTAACAATAAAACTGGCTGAAGCGACATCAGCGTGGTCGTGGGGTTCTGCGCCTGAGAGTATCTCTTTACTCATGAAATGAACCTTAATCGATGGACCCTTCGAATTAAATTGTAATGGTGGTTGTGCCGGCCTTTGGTTAACGGGAGGTCTTCTGACTGGTAATGTTCTTGCGCAGTCGGCCCATGCATAGCATTAGAATGATATAGACAGTCGCGGCAAAGGCAAAGGGTAAAACCGGGTTGATTTGATAGAGCAAACCACCAAATATTGGGCCCACAGTGAAGCCAAGCGGTCCGCAACTGGATGCGATACCGGCGACGGCGCCTTGCTCCTCCGTTGACACCGCAAGGGAGGCGCCTGCCATGAAAGCGGGGGCGGCCATGCCCATTGCAAAGCCTTGAAGCCCCATCGCCAGAGTGAGCATTAATTGAGTTTGATACAGGGCCATGATGCTGAAGGAGATAATGAGCAACGGGATCGCCAGTCGTAATAATTCAAAAGGCGCAAGCCTTAATCGTTGCACCACAACGCCCTGGGCAAATAAAGAGGCGCCTGCGGATAGCATCATGGCAAGCCCAAGGACCCGCGCGGTTTCTTGCGCGGATAGCCCAAGGGCATCCTGAAAGCGGAACCCCATGGTTTGCTGGACCAATGCAAAGCCCATAAACATTAAAACGCCGACGATAATAAACGGCAGAATTCTTGGGTCGGTGTAGCGTAAAGTGGCGACCTTTTCAGTTCGTTTGATTTTGGCTTTGGGGGATTGCGGTAGAAATCGCCAGACAAAGAGGCCGTTTAAAAAAGCCAAGAAGGCAATAAGCCATAAGGGAAGTAGCAATGAAAAGACCGCAAGCCCGGCGAGTGCTGGGCCTAAAATCGAACCCAGATTATTTGCGGCACCCGAGGCGCCCATGCCTTTGGTTCGGTTCTCAAGGGTTGTGATGTCGGCCATGTAAGCGGTCGCTGCGGGCATGGCGGCGGACATAACCGATGCATGACAAAGCCGTGCCAAGATAAGGGCCGCAAAAAGAGCGGACCCGGTCAAGCTTCCTTGCAAGCCTAAATTCAGGACGGAATTAAATAAAATGGTGCCTGCACTAAATCCAAACAAACCAATTAGCATGACCCGCTTTCTGCCAAGGGAGTCGCTCAGACGTCCCCAAATCGGGGACCCGAGAAAAACCGCAAGGGAGGACGAGCCGATAATGCTGGTAATCTGAAATTCGGATAGACCCATTTCTCGCCCAATCGGGGCGAGCAATGGAAACAACACAGAAAAGCCCATACCAACGATAACAAGGCTCGTCAGCAAGACACGACGAGCGTAGGTTAAGGCTTGATCATCCATGAGGTTGTCTGCTTCTTCGAGGTCAGTGTTATGATTCATTTGCCGGATGGGTTCTGAAGGGATTCAAACGCCGCAAGTATAGTGTAACCAATAGAAAAATGTGGATCTGGTCTGTCAAATAATCTAACGATCGCCCTAAGCTGAACACGTTGCTGACAAGGCAGCGCAGCGGCGTAAGGTCGTTATAAGACAGCGGTCGCGCAATGTGAGAGAGGTATCCATGAGTAGAAACGAAAAGTCCCGACGTGGGTTTGACCCGCTGGTTTATCGATTTCAGGATGAAGCGCCAGAGCCCGGTAAGGTCACCCAGGTCGCAGAAGGGGTGTTTTGGGCCCGACTGCCACTTTGGGGGCGATTGAATCACATCAATGTTTGGTTGCTAAAGGATTACGATGGCTGGACCGTCGTTGACACGGGTATTCATACCGATGCGGTCAAAGCAATCTGGGAGGCGCTGTTTGTCGAGGTTTTAGGCGGCCAACCCATCACGCGAGTGATCGCCACGCATTTGCACACAGACCATACCGGAAACGCAGGCTGGCTGGCCGAAAAGTTCGATTGTCCCTTGTGGATGAGTCGTAGTGACTTTTATATGTGTAAGGTGATGGCGTTCGACCAACCCAAAGATGTGCCGGAGGATGCGATTCGATTTTACAAGCGGGCCGGGTTTGATGAGAGTCGACTGAATCGCTATCGGGAGCGTTTTGGCCAATTTGGTGCCAGCATCTCTGCCTTGCCAGCAGGGTACCAGCGCATTCAAGATGGTCAGTATATTGATATCAACGGCCGGGAATGGCGCGCGCTCATTGGTAGAGGTCATGCCCCTGAACATGTCTGTCTTTACTGCCCTGAACTGAAGGTGCTGATCGCAGGCGATCAAATCCTGCCAAGAATCACCCCAAATGTCAGCGTGCAACCTTCTGAGCCCGATGCCAATCCGCTGCGGGAATGGATTCAATCCTGCATTCATTTTAGGGAAGTGCTGCCGCCTAATTTACTGGTTTTGCCGGCCCACCAGGAACTCTTTGAAGGGGTTCATGAGCGTTTGACAGCGTTGGTGGATTGGCACGAGGTGGCACTCGAGAATCTGTACGAGTTGTGTCAAACCCCCAAGCGAGCGGTGGATGTTTTCCCTGCAATCTTTAAAAGCACGATTACCGACATGAGCTTCTTCCCGGCAACGGGCGAAGCGATTGCGCACTTGCATTGCGCCCGAGAGCGCCGCATGTTGATTGCTGAACCGGATGACGCGGGCGTTCTATGGTGGCGCCAGGCGTAATGTTCTGGGCCTTTTCTGTGGCGGCTTGACTTCGGATGAGCCCAGCGCGAGGTGAGATAATGAGTACTCGAACCCGTTGGTGGTCCATTGGGCGCATCACGATCCTCGCGCTGGTGCTACACGGTCTATTGCTGGGCTATCCATTTTTTCGGCTTGGTCAGTGGCTTGCCCTCGATGGGCCATTCTGGCTGTTGGTATTGGCGCTCATCCTAAACAGTCAATTGATCTGTCGATGGCCTTTGCGGCAGGTAAAGACGCCGGGTGCGCGGTTTTTGAAGCAAACCCTAGAGCTTTTCCTCGCGCTCAGTCCTGTGTTGTTATTTTTGGTGCTGTGCGCTGAGGTCGGGCTGTATTTTGACCTGATGGCGTCGAAGGTCGCAGCCACGGGCATCGTAATGATTTTGCTGGTCGCCCTGCCTTGGGGCCTTTATCGAGGCTATCGGCCGAAAGTAAAGTCGCTAGAACTCTTCGATGACCGACTTTTAAAAAGCCTGCACCTTGTGCAAATCACGGATGTTCATATTGGTTCCCGCAGCCCGGGTTTTTTAAAACAGGTCTTGCGTACCGTCGAGCAACTTCGGCCAGATGCCTTGTGCATTACCGGTGATTTTATTGATCAAGCTGGGGTCTCGGCGGATGCGCTGTCGCCACTGACTGCGCTATCGATGCCAATATTTTTTGTCACGGGCAATCATGAGCGGTATGAGGACTTGGCGCAGATCATAGAGCGTCTGCAAGCAGCTGGGGTTGTTGTGTTGCGCAATCAAAGTGCTCGATTGCGATCGGATGTCATGATCCATGGCGTTGATGATGCCGATAGTGAAAGACAATTGGCGCAGGTGCTCCCGAGTCTTGAGGTTGGCGCAGGGGATTTTAATGTATTGCTCTATCATCGACCTGCGGGTTTAGAGGCCGCCGCCGAGTGTGGGATGCAACTGACCTTAAGTGGTCATACCCATAATGGTCAGATCATGCCGTTTAACTTACTGGTGCGACGGGTGTTCCCGAAAATTCGGGGCCTCTACCAAACCGGTGCTTGCTGGCACTATGTTTCTGAGGGTACGGGCACCTGGGGTCCGGTATTTCGTTTGGGTTCAATGGGCGAGGTGACGTCCATGGTGATCGCGCCGACGCGTTCGTAGTGCATGCCCGAGGATTCAATAGGGGCCGATAAGGCCTTTTGCATTGGCTTAAGATTACTCTGGTGAATGATTCATGCTAGATGCCTGTCATTGCGGTGTCGAAGACGTTGAAAGGCCTCGTCGAGTGGCCGATACTAGGTCTTTGTTGGTCGATCTTCGAATCGTTAGGCGAAACAAGACTGACTGCGCCACGCTTCAGGCTAGGCGACCGATTGAGGCGGGTCTAGGCGGCGTTTTAAAACGGGTTTTAAATTTTTCTAAAAGACGGCCCTTATAGACGGCCCTTATAGATAGCGTGTAAAGATAGCGTGTAAAGATAGGGTGTAAAGATAGCGTGTAAAGACGGCGTTTAAAGATAGCGTTTGAAAATAATGCTTAGAGGCGCGAAAGAGATCACCGGACTCGCTTTCAACTTAGCCCTTTATAGACAAGGTTAGACAAGGTTAGACAAGGTTAGACAAGGTTAGGCAAGGTTGGGCCGGGATGAACCCAGACAGGCTGGATTCCGAATCTTGCTTTCAGCAGGGCGCGGGATTGCCGCCTGAGATAGGCAAGGGCCAATGTTAAGATGCGGCCAGTGCGTCTAAATCGGTGTTGTCTGAAGGGCGGTTGTCTGAAACGAGCTTGTCTGAAACGAGCTTGGCTGAAGAGAGGTTGTCTGAAGAGAGGTTGTCTAAAGCGATATTGGCTAAAGGTTAGCGGCATTAATACGAGTTGAGCAGAAACATGAGGAGTGATGATGAGCTTAGAGACGTTTAGAGCAGAAACAAGAAGTTGGTTAGAAGAACATTGCCCAGTCAGCATGAGAACCCCCATGGCTGCGGATGAATATCCCGGTGGTGGTCGACGCGCTCGATTTAAAAATCCTGAAACCAAAGTGTGGCTGGCGTTGTGTGCGAGTAAGGGGTTTACGGCGCCAACCTGGCCAACTGAGTATGGTGGTGCCGGGCTAAATGTTGACGAGGCGCAGATCCTACGTCAAGAAATGATGCGCATCAAAGCCAGAGCGCCTTTGGTGGGGATGGGTCTTTCTATGATTGGGCCTGCCTTGGTCGAATTTGGGACCGACGAGCAAAAGAGCGAGCATCTGCCTAAGATCGCGTCGGGCGAGATCTGGTGGTGTCAGGGTTATAGCGAGCCAAATTCCGGCTCGGATCTTGCCAGCCTTCAGACCCGTGCGGTGTCGGATGGCGATGAATACGTGATCAATGGCCAGAAAGTTTGGACCTCTGGCGCCGATAACGCCGATTGGATTTTTTGTTTGGTTCGAACCGACCCGAGTGCGCCGAAGCACAACGGCATTACCTTTATTTTGTTCGACATGGCCCAAGCGGGCGTAACGGTCAAACCCATCAAATTGATTAGTGGTTTGTCACCGTTTTGTGAAACGTTCTTTGAAGATGCAAGAGCGCTGAAGAAGAATGTTGTTGGGCGAGTCAATGAGGGCTGGACGGTTGCAAAACGGCTTTTGCAATACGAGCGAACCATGATTGGTGGCGGCGATGGCGGCAATACCAGAGCCAAGGTCTCCGACATCGCGAAGACTTATTTGGGGGCGCCCGATGGCAAGCTTGCAGATATCGCCTTGCGTCAAGAAATTACCCAGCACGCCATGGATGACCGGGCCTTCGGTTTGACCGTGCGTCGAACGTTGGAAGAATCAAAGTCGACCAAAGCGCCGAGCTTCGTCTCATCAATGTTCAAACTCTATGGTACCGAGCAAAATAAGAAACGGTCTGAGTTGTTGCTCAAGGCGATGGGCTCTCAAATGCTGGGTTGGGAAGGCTCAGGTTTTGACGCCGAAGAGCTTGACGCGACTCGAGCTTGGCTTAGAACCAAGGCGAATTCAATTGAGGGTGGAACCTCTGAAGTCCAGCTGAATATTATTGCCAAGCGGGTGCTCAGCTTGCCGGACTGAGTGCGTCTAAAACGAGATTGATCAGCGTGGTCCCTTGGGTTCACGGGATGCGCCGCGTGATTCTAGTAATCTGTTATGACTTGCCTGTCTATGGCGTCAAGGAACTTTAAATGTCCAGTTTGAGAGCCTCTCCGACATCGCACTCCTATTTTTCACAGGGTTTGCGGCTGCATTATTTGGATTGGGGCAATCCAGATGCCCCGCCCTTGTTGCTGGTTCATGGTAATCGGGATCACTGTCATAACTGGGATTGGGTGGCCCAAGAGCTTCGTGACGATTATCATATTTTGGCCCCCGATTTTCGCGGTCACGGTGACTCAGAACACATCAGAGGCGGTAATTATAGCAATACCGGCTACCTTTATGATCTGGCCCAACTCATTCACCAGCAGAACCTTGCGCCGTTAAAAGTGATTGCCCACAGCTTGGGCGGCAGCGTCGCGCTTCGGTATGCTGGGACCTATCCAAAAAATATTGAAAAGATGGTGGTCATTGAAGGCACGGGTGGGCCCAGTTGGCTTTACCAGGAAGTACCGATTGATGAGCGGATTCAGTCTTTTGTTGAAAGTACTCGAGGGAGTGCGGGCCGAACGCCAAGGCGGTACAGCACGTTGGAAGAAGCTTTTGAGCGGATGCGAACAGAGAACAAACACTTGAGTGAAGCCCAGGCTCGTCATTTGACGGTTCATGGCAGTAACCAGAATGAAGACGGTACGTATTCTTGGAAGTTTGATAACCAAACGCATGTAATGGCGCCTTTTGATTTGACGCTGACGCAGACAAAGCAACTTTGGTCACGAATTCAGGCCCCTTTGTTATTAATTAGCGGGAGCGAGAGTGAGTTTGGTCGCCATCAGCCCGGTGACCCAGCAGCGCATTTTCCGAATGCTCGGTCGGTGCGGTTTGATCAGGCCGGCCACTGGGTGCAGCATGACCAACTAGACCGTTTTGTTACCGAGGTCCGGGCGTTTTTTAAAGACGCTTAAGGCGCCTTGGCACTTGATTCGAGGCCTTTGGCTTTGATCTGCTGAATCAAAATATCGCGAACTAAAATGCCGGTATCAATCGCTGTAATCGCGTTGCCAAAAGCCAGGGTTGCGTGCGAGGCGATAAAAGAATTGGTCGCCAGCTGATAACGCCGGTCGGGGTCGATCTTGGCCGCAACGTGATGGAGTGACGGCTCCTGACTGAGCAAAATCAGTAAATCAGCGCCGCTAAGGGTGAGCTTAACCAAGGTGTTACCAAACGGTTCGAGGTTCCAAATCATTCTTGCTGTGATATCCCCGGCTGAGAGCACATCGCGAATTCCGCCCCGGTTGTAATACCCCAAATCGGCGCCTGCGGCGTCGGCCAAGATATTTTCAAGGATCGGTTGCAGCTGGCTTTTGCTATAGCTTTTGGTAATCGTTGCGATCTTAATATCGACTTGGTCTTCGACCTTTGATTCATAGGATGACACCAGCGCCTGCGTGATGGGGTCACCTTGTGGTAGTTCATTGGCGGCGATTAAGTCGCCCTGAATGATAAGGGGTGCCTGCAGGTCGTCCGGAACCGTTATCTTTATCAGTCCAAGATGACTCCCGTAGTGGTGGGCTTGGGCAACGAGGGTCTTGCCGACTCTGACCGGATGCTGGACCAAGGTGTGTGAGTGTCCGCCAATGATGAGATCAAGATCTTGAAATTGTTCAGCCAAGACCAGCTCTTCTGCGTGTCCAATATGGGAGAGTAAAATTAAAACGTCAGCCTTCGGTCGCAGCATTGGCACCAGTTCGTTCAGACGATCAACTGGATTCAAAAACGTTAATCCTTGGTTCCCCGTTGGCGAAAACAAAGTGGGCGCCGTTTCAGTAATCAATCCGATGATCCCGACTCGGATGTCATCGATATCGAGCAGCAAATACGGCGCGTCTCCTAAAAGTTTGCCATCCGGGCCAACTGCGTTGGCGGTCAATAGGGGGTGCTTGGCGATGGCTCGAAAGCGCTCGATTTTTTTATAGCCATGATCAAATTCGTGGTTGCCAATCAGGCCCACGTCATACCCCATCGTATTCATGACATCGAATATGGGTTCGCCTTCGAACATGCTGGAGACTGGTGTGCCCGAGATGGCATCGCCAGCATCTAAAAAGAGCACCGCTGGGTGTTGGGCTTTGAGTTCCTTCACGAACGCTGCAATTTTAGCCGCGCCAGCGTACTGGCCTTCTTGTTGAATGTGGCCATGAAAATCATTGGTATGCGCGACAAGCAGTTCTTTGGCGAGCAGCCAAGGGCTCGTGACGAGCAGCACCCCGCACACTATTAGGCGATTGATCATGGGTTATTGCTCCAGTGTGAGTGACTCTGAAAACCAAGGCAGTAATTGCTTCAGTTCTGATCGAGCGAACGTGTGACCCAATCCCTTAACTTCATTATAAATGAGATTCTGATTGTGAGCGCCCAGTAATTCTGCGGTCATCCGGCCGATCTCCACTGGGAACATCCAATCAAGACCGCCGTGCACTAAATAGATGGGTTTGGCCTCGAGATGCCGGCTTGCTTCTTCGCTGACAAGGGCGGGATCTAAAGTGCCTGAGAAGGGGGCTAAGTGGGTAAAAGGGGTCTCAGTCTGTAAACCCAATTGTAAGGTTAGGGTTGCGCCGTCCGATAAGCCAGTGAGTAGAATCTTAGTGGGATCGATTTCGACCTGATCTTTAACGAAATGCAACAGCGCGAGCAGTGCGGGTAAATCCTGCTCGGGGCTATTGAGCTGCCAAGTGTCTTGACTTGAGGTGGGTGCAATGAGAATAAAACCTCGGCTGCGGGCTTCTCGTACCCAGTTCCAAAGCATGTCCCGGCCATGGCCGCTGCCGCCATGAAGCGCCATGACCACGGGTGTCTTGGCCGCCCGGTCAATCCAGTGTGGAATGAAGATCGAGGCGCCGCCGCGTTGATCATACGCGTTCTCGATGTGGGTGATCGGATGATGGTTGGGTTCGGCGAGCCAATGTTCGGGCAAGTCTGGGTCATTGCGCAGGGTTGGTTCCAGAAAAAATTGATGGATCGGGTTCAATAGGGTGGCCAAGGGGAACAGCTGATCCCGCGCTTTACTCAAGGTCCTGCTTGCGCGCATGAAGGCCATTGGGTCTTCAGCGGCGGCGGCAAGGTTTTCGGCTGTTCGTGTTGCATAGAGGAAACTTGCTTTTAAATGATCGCCAAACTTTTCAACATGCTCAGGAAAGGTTATTGGTGCCAGCGCCGCATCTGCCACATGCAGAGCATCGGAAAAGGGCGCAATGAAGTCGATGACCGCACTGGGGTGGGCCGGATGATAGGCTTGTTGCGCTGTTTCCATCACCTCAAGCGCCGTGAGGAGCGCGGGGATTGCTGAGGTCATGACGTCGCCAATGTGTTCGATGTTGTTTGCCATAAGACCGAATCTCGTTCGTTGAACAGGTATGATACCGAAGCTTTAGATGAGAAACGAATGAGAAGGGGCGACGTGAAGGATTGGGTCATTTTTCAAGACGAGCACTTACTCGTGATGAACAAGCCCGCGGGGCTATTCACCACGCCAGGGCGTTTCGAAAAGCATTGCTTGCTGGGTGTCGCGCGAGCGCTTCGAGCCGAGGCGGAGGTGGTCCATCGACTCGATTTAGACACCTCAGGGTTGGTGGTCTTTGGCTGTTCAAAGCCCGCTATTTCTGGTTTAAATCGACTGTTTCGCGAGCGCCGGATTGAAAAGCAGTATGTCGCGCTGGTTGCCGGAACGTCCTCGGCCGAGTCTGGCGAAATTGCCTTTCCGCTCGGGCCTGACCGATTAAGGCGTCCGCGTCAGCGGGTCAACTGGCGGCACGGGAAGGCCGCGTTGACGCGATACCGCGTTTTGGAAACCGCATTGGCCCATTCGAGACTTGCCTTGACACCGGTGACGGGCGTCCGGCATCAACTGCGGCTGCATTTGGCGTTGATTGGGTTGCCCATCATAGGCTGCGATTTGTATGCGCCTACCGTGGTTCGCCAGGCCGGGGCCCGGCTCATGTTGCATGCCCAGCAGTTGACCTTCGAGCACCCGGTCACGAGAGCACCGTTTGTTTTCCAAGCCCCGGTGGACTTTTAGCCCAGCGCGGGCGCTCCCGTGCGCGTCCCGCGGTCTTGATTTGCGGCTAATCCTGAAGCGCCGTGCAGCGGGTTTGGTAGCGGGTCTTGAGTTGCCGAATATTCTTATAATTGTGATTGATTTGAGCGGTCAGTCGTTTGAGGGTCTCCGACCAATCGCTTAAATACGCCGCCTTATCATTGCCCAATGCCTCGCTCATCGCTTCTGATTTTTCAATCATGGCGGTCATGCGATCCAGCGCGGGCGCGGCCAAGATGCCTTTGCCGCTGCGCTTGAAACTGCCTGCCACCATTCGGTGGTAAACAGCGCAGGTTAGGTGTTTGTTGTACCGAGATTCAAGGGTGCTGGTTTCGGACGCGGCGAGGGCGTTGGCGAACAAGGTGCCGAATAAAACCAGTGCCAGGCAAGTTGGTCCGATGCCTGATCGGGATGCGTGCTCACGGGTCCTTGTTATGAGCGCGCTTACTGCATCGATGATGATCATGGGCTTTTCCCTCCAGTGGGGCGCGCAGTGGATGAAACAAGCTTGAGCATAGCGGATTCATGCAGGGCTCGCTGAACGAATTGAATGGGTGGTTGATGCGCCGACGTTTTTTGTGGGTTCCCCTTCGTCGCTGGGCGCGTTTCGCTCAAATGCTAAATGTTTGTGATTGCTCTATAATCAAGGTCCCCGGATCAGGGGAGAACTCGAACTGAGTGTTCAAAAGACACCACAACACAATAAAAAGCGATGATTAAATGACTGATATTCCAAAAATTATTTATACCGAAACTGATGAGGCCCCGAGATTAGCAACCTACTCTCTGCTGCCAATTATTAAAGCGTTTACCGATACCGCAGGGGTTGAAGTCGAGATGCTGGATATCTCGTTGGCCGGACGAATTATTGCCGCCTTCCCAGAGTATCTGACTGAGGATCAGCGCATTCCTGATCACTTGGCCGCACTGGGTGATCTCACCCAAAGACGGGATGCCAATATCATTAAGCTGCCGAATATTTCGGCCTCCAATCCACAAATGCAGGCGGCAATTCTTGAGCTGCGGAGCAAGGGCTACGGCTTACCAGAGTATGTTGAGGAACCAAAAACCGAAGAAGAGCAAGCTAACAAAAACCGCTACGACCGAATTAAAGGCAGCGCCGTAAACCCGGTCCTGCGGGAAGGTAACTCAGACCGGCGAGCGGCCAAAGCCGTTAAAGATTACGCTCAGAAACATCCCCACCGTATGGGCGCGTGGCAGACTGATTCAAAGACGAGCGTTGCGCAGATGCAATCGGGCGATTTTTATGGCTCTGAGCGGTCTGTTGCAATGTCCAAAGACGATCAACTCGCGGTCCATTTTAAGCCGGTATCTGGCGATGCAGTGCCCTTGGCAGAGGCCATTGGGGTCAGCCAAGGCGAAGTGGTTGATGCTGCGGTGATGTCGAAGGCGGCGCTGATTAGCTTTTTGGAAGAAACCATCCGTGCAGCCGAGGATCAAGGGGTGCTTTGGTCGTTGCATCTAAAAGCGACCATGATGAAGGTTTCCGACCCGATTATGTTTGGTCATGCGGTGAAAGCGTATTACCACGCTATTTTCGAGCAATATGGGGCGGTCTTTGAGTCTATAAGCGTTGACCCGAATAATGGGATCGGGGACGCTTATGAGAAAATTGAACAATTGCCAGCAGGCCAACGGGACGAGATTAAGGCAGCTTTAGATGCCTATTTGACCGAAGGGTCGGCCCAGGCCATGGTTGATTCAGATCGAGGCATTACCAATCTGCATGTGCCCAGCGATATTATCATTGATGCCTCGATGCCTGCGGCGATTCGGGAATCTGGTCAGATGTGGGGCCCCGACGGCGAATTGCATGACATGATGGCAGTGATTCCTGATCGCTGTTATGCGGGGGTTTATGCTGAAACAATCCTAGATTGCCAAGCCCATGGCGCCTTTGATCCAACCACCATGGGCTCTGTTCCCAATGTGGGTCTGATGGCGCAGAAGGCTGAGGAATATGGCTCTCACGACACCACTTTTGAAGCCCCAGGTGCGGGTGAAATCCAGGTCATCGATTCAGAAGGGCAGGTCTTGCTCAGTCATCCAGTTGATACCGGTGACATCTGGCGCATGTGCCGGGTAAAACATACCGCCATTCAAGATTGGGTGAAATTGGCGGTCGCTCGAGCCAGGGCTACAGGCTGGCCAATCGTGTTTTGGCTGGATGAAAATAGAGCCCACGATGCCATCCTGATTGATAAGGTGCAGGATGAAATCAAACTTCACGATGTAACCGGAATTGATCTGCAGGTCATGGCGCCTGCCGCGGCAACAAGACATGCCTTAGTCCGAATTCGGGCTGGAGAAAATACCATCTCGGTGACGGGCAATGTGCTGCGAGACTATTTAACCGATTTATTCCCAATCCTAGAACTGGGCACGAGTGCCAAAATGCTGTCGATTGTGCCATTAATCAATGAGGGCGGCTTGTTTGAGACCGGTGCCGGGGGTTCCGCGCCGAAGCATGTTCAGCAGTTTGAAAAAGAAGGTCACCTGCGCTGGGACTCTCTGGGTGAGTTCTTGGCCCTTGGGGCCTCGCTTGAACACCTTGCCTTGACCTTTGATAACCAACGCGCTCGGGTTCTGGCCGAGACGCTCAACGATGCGGTGGCGATGTTCCTTGAAAAGAACAAGTCCCCCTCGCGCAAGGTTCATGAAATTGACAATCGAGGCAGTCATTTTTATCTCGCGCTGTATTGGGCCGAGGCGGCTGCCAAGCAGAATAAAGATGAGCACTTAAGGGAAACCTTCACCAAGGTTGCAACAGCCCTCAGCGACAATGAAGCGGTCATTGTCGACGAATTGCTGGCAGCACAAGGTTTGCCACAGGATGTGGGGGGCTATTATCAACCGGTTGCTGAACTAGCGGATAAAGCCATGCGACCCAGTGGCACCTTAAATGCCATCCTTAATGCCATTGGTGCTTAAGAAAAAGGCAGGGCCAGTCGGCAATTGATCAAAAGCAGATCATGACTGGCCCATCTTGATACTGAGCAGAGGTGCCGCGATCAATTGTTGATCGATTAAACGAATCTGGATCAAGCCAA
>Ga0209091_10000351_pt1 | contig 44732 bp, 52 predicted proteins | sample ArcticOcean_MG_C_6_FD_187438 | JGI IMG/M metagenome (GOLD analysis project Ga0209091, IMG submission 187438) | Marine microbial communities from western Arctic Ocean - ArcticOcean_MG_CB8_128 (SPAdes) (version 2) | ecosystem: Environmental > Aquatic > Marine > Oceanic | place: Arctic Ocean...
TTTAATGCCAACAAATTTATATGGTGAAAATGATAATTTTGATATCGCTACAAGTCATGTCATTCCAGGTTTAATAACTAAATTCATAAATGCTAAAAAAAAAAATACTAATGTAAAAATTTGGGGTTCAGGAAAACCTATTAGAGAATTTATTCATGTCAATGATTTGTCTGAAGCAATATTAAAAATATTGAATACTAACAGCTCAAACATTAAAAAAATTTCAATAAATGGTTTGCCTTTTTTTAATGTTGGTAGTGGTGAGTCTATATCAATTAGAAAATTAGCTTTTTTAATAAAGAAATTAATTAATTTTAAAGGCAAAATTTATTTTGATAAAAGTTACCCAGATGGAACGCTTAATAGAAATTTAGATAGTAAAAAAATTAACTTACTAAAATGGAAACCAAAGATTAAATTGATTGATGGACTAAATAAATTAATTGCTAAAAAAGTTTAATTTTGTGGTTTATAATTTTATAATTATAGACATCAAGCCTTCTATTTTAAATTATGAATAAAAATATTCAAATATCAATAATAACTCCTGTCAGAAATGATGAAAAAAATATTTCAAAAACTATCAAAAGTATAATTAATCAAAAAGATACATCGATCGAGTATATCATTGTTGATGGGAACTCGACAGATAACACCAAAAATATAATAAATAATTATATTAATCATATTGATAAATTTATTAGTGAACCTGATAAGAATCTTTATGATGCTATTAATAAAGGTATAAAATTATGTAAAGGTAACATTATTGGACTATGTATGTCTGGCGATCATTATAAGCCCAGTGCATTCGATACCGTTAAAAATTATTTTAAAAAAAACCAAGATGCAGATTTTATGTTTGGCTCAATTATAAGGAACTATATGGGAAGTACTATTGTTAAAACTGGTTTTTACCCAAAGAAAATTTTATATAACTTTGATGCTCAAACATCTATTTCTTCTGGTTTCTTTATAACAAGAAATGCCCAAAATATTGTTGGTGATTATGATTTAAACTTCCCAGTATCATCTGATTATGATTTTTTTTATAGACTAATGATTAAACATAAACTTAAGGGTATTTCCTCAAACAAAAATGAGATAATAGGTGAAATGTCAGCAGGTGGCCTATCTAGTAAAATTACTTATATCAGTCATTTAAAAGAAGAAACTAAAATTAGAATTAAAAACAAACAGAATATTATTTTGATAATTGCGATTTTTATAAATGGAATATTAAAAAATGCTAAACGTATAATGGGTGAATTATAAACCAAATTATGAGTAATCAGCAAAAAAATATTTTTCACTTACTATTTATTTTTTTTTTAGTAATTTTTTTATTACAATCAAATTTTATATTTAATTTTTTAGGAAAAACTTCTGAATTATTTTCAGATTTTCAAACATCTATTAACTGGTTAGAGTGTCATTATTTTGGTGGGGATTTATTTACAACAGATAAAATAGATTGTGGAGCTGGCAAGCAAACAGGAGCATTACATTATGGCTATGCTTTTTTAAGCATTCCTTACAATGAAACATTGGGATTTTTTTACAGAACATATGTGCCATATATAATAATTTTTCTATTTATTTATTTAACCATAAAAATTATTAATCCCAGAAATAAAATAGAAATAGTTTTATTATATTTGGCTTTATTAAATCCATCATCAATGGTTATTCTTGAAAGATTAAACTTAGATGTTTTGGTTTATATAATTGCAATACTAATAATTTATAATAGAATTTACATAGTAAATTGGTTCTTGATAATCTACCTCACTTTTATAAAAATTTATCCAATTACTCTTCTAATTAGTGTTCTTATTGAAAATAAAAAAAGAAGTGTAAAAAAACTTTTATTAATAATTTTATTTTTAGCTACGGTGAGCTTTGTTTATTTATATATTTATAAGGAATTTTATATATTTATGATCGAGAATGTTGGAACTAATAAATCTGGTTTTCATTTTTTATTTTCACTAAACTCAATGCCCAAAATTTTTAACTATATTTTTGGAATTAAATATCAAATTCTGCTAATTGTTTTTTATACATTATTCATCTTTGTAAGTTATAAATTTTACAAGAAAATCAATTTGACAAAAAAATTTCTAAAAAGTGAGATATATACTTATGACTCCAAACTTTTTATTATTGGTGGATACTTATCTTTATTTGTTTTTATCGTGACATCTAACTGGCTTTATAAAGAAGTTTTTTTAATTTTACTAATTCCTTATATTCTTAAAATAAAAAATAAATATCGAGACCCTCTATTTAATATGTTGATTTATATTTTTATAGTCAAATATTTATATTTATTTTTATATGCTTATATTAATTTTCATGATGGAACTACGTATGTAGATGAACAAAGAATATTTGCTAATAAATTTTTATTAATTATTTCTTTAAAATCAATATTTGATTTTATGTTAATGAGTATCATTGCAGCAATACTTTATATGAAAACAAAAATTTATATTAAAAATAAATATTAAGATTTTTCTTATTAAATTTGACTTATAAAACTAAAGTGAATTTACTAATAACAATTAAACTCCAAAATAATCATACATATATACAATAATTTTTATGCTCAAAAAGTGTTATAATAATAGACTCTAAAATTAATATTTTAAGCCAAGGAAGTAATAAAGTTCTTTTTCAATTATTACGTGTGAAAGATTCTAGAGAGAATCGGTTAATACTAAGTGTAAGAGGTGGTGGAGGGAGACTAAAGCCACCTCGGTTCTTCAAAATTTAAAAAATTCATATAAAAATTTTAACGCAATAATAAATAAAAAAATTCCAAAATATTTACTTATTTTGTTTTTATCAATCGTGTGAACAGTTCTTGCACCAATTCTTGCCATAAATGTAGTAATTGGTATGAATATTAAAAAAGCAGGAATATTTAAAAAACCTATACTAAATGGAATACTTGTTTTTAAATAACTACCAGTAATTAAAAAACCTATAGCTCCAAACAATGCTATCAAAAAGCCAATTGCTGCAGCACTTCCTATTGCTCTATTAATTGAATATCCAAAAAACTTTAGTATGGGAACATTCATTACTGCCCCTCCTATTCCCATGGGTGCAGAAATAAAACCAACTATAAATCCCAAAATAATTTTTAAATGAAATTTTATTTTAATAGAAATATTATTTTCTTTTTCTTTCAAAAATAATAAATAAATACTTAATATGAATATAACAATCGAAAAAAAGAGAACTAATGTCTTTGTTTTAAGTGATGCTGCAAAAATAGTTCCAGAAATAACTCCTAATATAACAAATATTCCATAACTTTTAACTATATCAAAATCAACTGCCTTAAATTTGTGATGAGTTAAGACTGAAGCAGTTGCGGTAGGAATTATAATTGCAAATGAAGTTCCAACTGCTAAATGCATTATATATTTTTCGTCTATTCCAAAAGAACTGAATATGTAAAATAAAAAAGGAACTGTAATTAATCCACCGCCAATTCCAAATAAGCCAGCAACAAAACCGACGGGTATAGCTGTTAAAGCCATTAATACAGTAAAATAAATATATTCGTTTGATATTATGGAGCTAAACAGATTGACCTACAGATGTATCAACATTATTAAATTTAATTTTATCCATAATATGATCAATTTTTTTTACATCTGCATCGCGAACACACATATTTTGACTTAAATATCTTTTCCAAAAACTAGAACCACTTTGGCCATGAAAAAGTCCCAATGTATGTCTCATAATTTGATTTAATCTAGTACCTTTTTGTATTTCATCTCTAACGTATGGTAGTAATTGTTCAATAATCTCTTGTCGACTTAAAACATTTTCGTTATTAAAAATTTCTCTTTCAATGTCTGCAAGTAAATAGGGAGTATGATAAGCAGCTCTCCCAATCATAACACCATCTGTTTTTTTTAAATGAATCTTTGTATCTTCGACTGAAGCAATACCTCCATTAATAATAATTTCTTCATTGGGAAAATCTTCTTTTAATTTATAAACAAAATCATATTTTAAAGGAGGAATATTTAAATTTTGTTTAGGTGTAAATCTTCCCAGTATAGCTTTTCTTGCATGTATAATAAAAGTTTTAACACCCGTATTTTTTAATGTTGAAATAAAATTGTGTAAGTTTTCATAATCTTCAGTATCGTCATAACCAATTCTAGTTTTTATTGTTACTGGTAGTTTTGTAACAGATTGCATCTTACTCAAACAGTCAGCCACTAGATTGGGTTCTTTCATTAAACAAGCTCCAAACTTATTCTTTTCAACTTTTTTACTTGGGCAGCCTAGGTTTAAATTAATTTCATCATAACCAAAATCTTCTCCTGCTTTTGTGGCTTTTGCTAATAAGTCAGGTGAAGAGCCTCCTATTTGAAGAGCAACAGGTTTTTCATTAATATTAAACTCTAATAATCTTTTTTTATCTCCTCTATCGATTGCCTCAGAGACAACCATTTCAGTATATAGAAGTGTATTCTTACTAATTAATCTTAAAAAAAATCGCTCATGACGATCTGTACAATCCATCATAGGAGCAACTGATACATTCCTATTCATGATTGACTTTTATATTATTTTTTTAGTTATTTGTAGTGTCAGAATCTTCAGGGTTTGCTTCAGTTATTTCAGTTTCTGTTTCTGTTTCTGTTTCAGATATTTTATCTAATGAAGCTTCAGATTCTTGAGGGTCAGTTTCCAACTCAGGATTAACATCAACTTCAGACTCTGCTTTAGCTGTTAACTCTTCCAAGTCTTCTGGTGCTACCTGAATTTTTTCTGGAATTTTTCTAGCTCTTTTTGATGGCAATATAGGTGCACCACTTTTTGAAATTTCACCTTTATATAAACTTTCAAAATCATCACCAATTACCTCATCATCCTCAGAATTATCTTCTACTTGTGGAACATGTTTTCTAATTTTAAAAACAGCACTTTCAATTAATTCTGGTACTTTAATTGTATCTGATGCAATTTCTCTTAATGAGATAACTGTATTTTTATCATTATCCCTATCAAGAGTTGGTTCTATACCTGAATTAAGTTGAACAGCTCTTTCTTTTGCAACCAATACTAATTCGTAAGGGCTTTCTACTTTATCTATACAATCTTCTACTGTAACTCTAGCCATGAGCAGTATCTATACAGTGGATTAAATAAAATCAAGCAGAATTTTTAAATATAAAGTGGATTAAGCTTATTCTTGACTAAGAATAACAAAATTATTGAAAATGTTATATATGCACCCGAAACTAAAGCTATTTGTTCAATAGAAAAGTTGTTATCAATAAGAATCCCAAAAAGTGCCGTTCCAAAAGCTGTTGAAAAGACCATAAGTGCAGTTGTTAAAGCTTTTATAGAGCCAATATATTTTACTCCATAAATTTCAGCCCAAGTAGAAGAGCCAAGAACATTTGCCAATCCATTAGATATTCCAATTAGACCAAAAAATGCAAAAGACGAGAATGAACTAGTAAAGTAAAAAAGGACAAAAGCAGAAAACAGTAAAGGTATATTCATATAAATTAATAATTTTCTACTGCTAAATTTATCAATTAAAAATCCAGAAAAAAATAAAGTAACAACAGACAAAATTGAATAGACCATGAATGATTGAGCTATTACATAGGGTCCCCAATCTTTAGAGGATAATATGAATGATTGATAAACAAATGAACCAGTAGCAATCCATGGCATTGCTAACATGTTTAGGCAGACAATATAAAACCTATAATCCTTAAGTACTTCAATTCTTCTCCATTGTTTGATTTTTTTTATTTTCTTTGTTTCTTTGTTGGAGTTTTCTCTTGAATCTAAATTAACATTTTTGACTAAAAAAAAGGAAATGAAAGGAAGCACAATAATGACCAAAATTGAAATTGAAAACCAAATATTTCTCCATTCGATTATAGTTAATAAAAAAACAATTAGTAGTGGAAGTATAAATTCAGCTAAAGATAACCCTAGCCAGGTTGTACTTAAAGCTCTACCACGACTTCTGTCAAAATATCTTGAGATAGTTGTGGTGGCAGTATGCGACATTAGTCCTTGTCCTGAGAGTCTAATTAAAAAAATTGAAAAAAATAAAAAGATTATTGATGAAATTTTAGAGAATAAAAAGCAAGAAATGGCTAGTAATGCAATTACATATGAAGAAAATTTTAAGATATTTACATCATCAATTTTTTTACCAATCCAAACTAGTATAAAACTACTTAACAAAGTAGCAGAAGCATAAATTGAACCAAATTGACCATGTGTTATAGAAAGAGACTCTCTTATACTTGAGTTAAATAATCCAAGAAAAAAACTCTGTCCAAAACTTGAAAAAAATGTAAAAATAAAACCAAATAAAATTACTTTAAAATTCAAACTTTTAAACATAGGAAATAAAAATTATGAGCAATGTTGCGTTTATAGGTTTAGGTGTCATGGGTTATCCAATGGCTGGTTATATATCAAAAGCTGGTCACAAAGTAACTGTTTATAATCGAACTGCTACAAAAGCTAACAAGTGGATAGCTGAATTTAAAGGTTCAAAAGCAGATACACCCGCTAAAGCTGCAGAAGGTGCAGATTTTGTTTTTACATGTGTTGGTAATGACAATGATCTAGCAGAAGTAACAACTGGTAAAGTTGGAATTTATAATACTATTAAAAAAGGGGCTATCCATATTGACAACACAACGGCATCAGCGGCAATAGCAAGAAAACTATATATGTCTTCAAAAGCACATGGTTGGGGTTTTTTAGATGCACCTGTATCTGGTGGACAGGCTGGTGCAGAAAATGGTGTACTAACAGTTATGATTGGTGGTGATGAAGAAGATTATAATAAAGCTAAAGATATTATTGATAGCTACAGCAAAAAAATGAAATTACTGGGTGGTGCTGGTAGTGGTCAATTAGCAAAAATGGTTAATCAAATTTGTATTGCAGGTTTGGTTCAAGGTTTATCTGAGGCTATTAATTTTGGTGTAAAATCTGGTTTAAATATGGAAGATGTTATTGAAGTAATTTCTAAAGGCGCAGCACAATCTTGGCAAATGGAAAATAGATATAAAACTATGCTTGAAGATAAATTTGAGCATGGATTTGCAGTTGATTGGATGAGAAAAGATTTAAAAATTGCAATGGAAGAGGCTAAAAATAATGGATCTCTACTACCTATAACTGAAATAGTTGATAAATATTATAGTGAAGTTCAGGAAATGGGTGGAAACCGTTGGGACACTTCTAGTCTTATCAGAAGACTAAGCAAATAATATCCCATGCAACCAACTTACTATGAGGACTTCAGTGAAATCAAAAATAAAATTTGGTCTATGCTAGATATCGCTATCAAAGATAGAGGATCACCATTCAGGATTCCAATTTTTATTTGTGGATATCAAGATGATTTCGATGGAAGAATTGTAGTTCTTAGAAAATCAGACCAATCAAATAACCTTCTACAATATCACAGTGATATTAGATCAGATAAGATTGCTAAATTAAAAGCTAATAAAAATGCGTCAATGCTTTTTTATGACAAAGAAGAAAAGATTCAAGTAAGATTAAAAGTAGAATGTATTGTTAATCATGAAAATGAAATAACAAAAGAATCTTGGATAAAAACAGGACATATGAGTAGAAAATGTTATCTAGTTGATAATGGACCTGGAACAGAGTCTCCTACTCCCACATCTGGTTTAAAACCTGAATTAGATAATTTTGAATTCACTATGGAACAAAGTGAAGTAGGTTATAAAAACTTTACTGTTATTCAGTGTAAAATTAAAAGTATGGAATGGCTTTATTTAGCGGCTAAAGGTCATAGAAGGGCTAGATTTGATTTAAAAAACAACAAAGGTTATTGGCTAGTTCCTTAATCGAATTCATCTTTAACAACTCCAAATTATGGTATTTTTTCTAAAGTAACATCTACAATAATAGATGCATTAGATGAAGAGCAGTTTTCACCTAAATTTTTTACTTTTTTATCTTCCAAAACTTAAAACATATCTTATAAATTGTTATATCATGTCAATAAAAACTCCACTATGCGATTTTGGACAAGCAGCTAAAAGCTTTGAATTGAAATCTACTAATAATGAAATTATCAAATTAAACGATATAAGAGGAGAGAATGGCACATTAATAATGTTTATCTGTAATCATTGCCCATATGTTAAGGCTATAATTAAAGATATTGTTGATGATTGTAAAAATTTAAAAGAACTGGGAATTAAATCTGTAGCAATATGCTCAAATGATTCAATTAATTTTCCTGAAGACTCATTTGAAAAAATGAATGAATTTTCAAAAAAACATAATTTTGATTTTTCCTATTTAATTGATGAAACTCAAGAAGTTGCAAAAGCATTTGATGCTGTGTGCACACCCGATTTCTTTGGTTATAATAAAAATTTAAAATTACAGTACAGAGGAAGAATTAGAGAATTAAAAGATTTAAGTCCTGTGAGGGATGGTGAGAGTGATTTATACAAAGCTATGAAGCAAATTGCAGAAACGAATGCTGGCCCTAAAAAACAAATATCAAGTATGGGCTGTAGTATTAAATGGTTAAATAATTAATGTATTTAATTGTTACTAGATCCTTTCCACCAGAAATTGGTGGAATGCAAAATTTAATGTGGGGTTTAGCTAATCAACTATCTAAAAACTATATGATTAAAGTATTTGCTGATTATCATAAAACCTATAAAATTTTTGATGAAAAAGTTTCTTTTTCAATTGAAAGAGTTGGTGGAATTAAACTTCTTCGAAAGTATAGAAAAGCTCAACTAATTAATGAATTTATAAAAGAAAATAAAATAGAAGGCATAATTGCTGATCATTGGAAAAGTTTTGAGTTGGTAAAAACCAATAAAAAGAAGATATGCTTGATACATGGTAAGGAAATTAACCATAAGAAAGGAACAAATCTTAATAAGAGAGTTTTGGGTGTACTAAATAATGTTGAGATCATAGTTGCAAATTCAAAATATACTAGGGACTTAGCAATTAAATATGGTGTTGATGAAAGTAGAATTATTGTTATCAACCCCGGTATCGATCCCGTTTTGGAATTAGATAAAAAAATAACAGATAAGGTGGAGAATTTATTAAAATACAAGTCTCCTAGATTAATTACTATTTCTAGATTTGATAAAAGAAAAAACCATGAAAAAGTAATCATGGCATTAAGAAATTTAAAACAAATCCATCCTAGTATTATCTATATTTGTATTGGTTATGGTGATGAAGAACAAAATATTAAAAAACTTGTTGAGGAATTAGACTTAAAAGAACAAGTAATGTTTTTTAAAGATATATCAAATGAACTTAAGAATTCACTTTTAGCAAAATCTAATATTTTTGTTATGCCCTCTATAATTTATAAAAAATCAGTTGAAGGTTTCGGTATTGCTTATGTGGAGGCCGCTCAATATGGAGTTCCTTCCCTTGGTGGCAAAGACGGTGGTGCTGCGGATGCAATTGAGCATCATAAGACTGGCTTAATCTGTGATGGAAATGAATTAGATGAAATTTATTCTTCAATTAATTCAATGTTAGAAAATAATAAATACTTAGAGTATGGCAAGGCTGCTAAAGAAAATTCTGCTAAATTTAAGTGGAGTACGATTTTTGAAGAATATAAAAAAATTCTTAACTAAATTTTAATCCAATGCTATTGACACAAATAAATCTGTGACAGCACTAACTCCACTTCGATCAGCACCAATAACAACAACGTCTGGATTAGATTGGGCAAAAGAAATTACAGGAAATGTTGCTAGTGCAAAACCTGATAAAGACGTTTTTAAAAATTTTCTTCTTGTGATCATTTTTTAATAATAGTTTTATATATTTGCCAACCAACAATTAATATTGTAACTCCTATTATTGAGGCTGTAAGAGGTCTGCTCCATAAAAAATCCCATGATCCGTTGCTGATTAGTAATGATCTTCTTAAATTTTCTTCCATCAAGCCACCAAGGACGAATGCTAAAATGAGAGGTGGCATTGGGAAATCATATAGCCTCATGAACGTTGCAATAACAGCTATTCCAATCATCAAATAAATATCAAAATTATTAAAAGACATTACATAAATTCCAGTAATTGAAAAAAATAATATCAAAGGTATTAAGTAATTTTTAGGTACTGCAAGTATTCTTGCTATGTAAGGAATTAGGGGCAGATTTAATATAAGCAATATGACCATTCCAATGTACATAGACATAATAACTGACCAGAAAATTTCTGGGTTAGTTATATATAGTCTTGGTCCAGGCTGAATCCCAAAACCTAAAAGTGCCCCTAGCATGACAGCTGTAGTTCCACTTCCTGGAATTCCCAGAGTTAATAAGGGAACAAAAGCTCCAGAACATGCTGCATTATTTGCTGTTTCTGGTGCCGTTAACCCATGCACACTTCCTTTTCCAAACTTTGCTTTTTCTTCATCACTAACAAAATTTCTTTCCATTCCATATGCTAGAAAAGAAGCAATAGTTGCTCCTGCACCAGGTAAAACTCCAATTAAAAAACCTATAACTGAATTTCGAGGAATAGCTTTTAACATTTGAGTCCTTTCCTCTTTGTTAATTTTGATCGAACCAAGCTCTGTCAATGAAACCTGTTTAGCTATTGCAGAAGGATCATTTCTTTTTAAAATAATTGTTAACGCCTCACTCATTGCAAAAGTTGCCATAACAACAAGAACAAAGCTTATTCCATCTGTTAGGTTCATATTGTTAAAAGTAAATCTTGTAATATCGGATAGAGAATCTTGACCTACTGATGCTAGCATTAAACCAAGGACTACCATCATCATTGCTTTTATAAATTGACCTTTTGAAGAAAAAGCTGCAATCGCAGTTAAGCCCAATATCATTAAAGCAAAATAATCTGGTGATCTAAATGATAAACTTACTTTTGATAAACTTGGAGCAAGGAATAATAAATATATTGTAGCAAGTGTTCCTCCAGCAAAAGAACTCCATGCAGCTATAGCTAAAGCTTTTCCAGCTTTACCTTGTTGTGCCATAGGATAACCATCAAAAGATGTTGCAACAGTTCCAGGAACTCCTGGTGCATTTAATAAAATTGATGAAGTTGATCCACCAAAGACAGCACCATAATAAACGCCAGCCATTAAAATTAATCCTGTTGCAGGATCAAAACCATAAGTAATTGGTATCATTAATGCTATTGCCGTCATTGGTCCAAGGCCAGGCAGCATTCCTATGATTGTTCCAAAAAAACATCCAATCATAACCATAAATATATTTTGAAATGTAAGTGCTGTTTTTAATCCAATTAAAATTCCTTCTATCATCCCATAACTCCAATCAATTTTAAAAATGGATCTCTTAAATAAATTTCAAGCACACCATGCAAAAGATACATAAACAGTGCCACAAATGGAAAAGATAATAAGAATATCCATAACCACCTTCTCTCACCTAAAGCATAGTAAGAAGATGCTAAAAATAGCGATGTAGTTAAGAAATAACCAACTTTTAATATAGTAAATCCATAAATAATCGCAATGAGGACCAGTATAGCTGTTTTTTTATATTCTAAACTCTTATGATCAACTTTGATGGTGTTTCTTTCTGGTAAAATAACTTTTAAACCAGCAAAAAACATACCCGCATAACCCAAGTAAATTGGAAATGTTTTGGCATTAAAAGGAGAATTTTCATCAAATGAAAAAACTTGGATATTGTAGGCCGTATATAAATAGAATGCTGAAAAAATAAAAAAAAGCAGTGATATAATTTTTGTTGTATTTATATTCACTGCTCTAATTTTTAAATAATCCTAAAAGATTATATAACTCCTAGTTTCTTCATAAGAGCTGTCATTTCTACAGTTTGCTTTTCTAAGAATTTAACAAAATCCTTATCTGAGTTATAAATGTTAACCCATGCATTTCTTTTTCTAACAGCTTCCCATTCAGGAGTTTTCATAACTTCACCTAACATTTTGGATATAGCTTTTTTATCTTTATTGCTCATATTTGGAGGTCCAAAAAATCCTCTCCAATTCACAAACTGAACATCATAACCTTGTTCTTTTAAAGTTGGTGCATCAGGTGCATCAGCTACTCTTGAGGGTGCGGTGATACCAATAATTCTTACTTGGTCTCTTGCTCCCATAAGTTCACCTAAACCTGTAGAGATAATTTGTGTCTCTCCAGACAAAAGTCCAGCTAAAGCTTTTCCACCAGCGTCATAAGGAATATAAACTACATCATTTGGATTAGCTCCAGCAGCTTGAAATGCTAAAGCACCAATTAAATGGTCCATACTTCCTCTTACTGATCCACCAGCCATTTTTATAGAGTTTGCATCTTTTTTGTATGCATCAACAACATCTTTAAAGTTCATATAAGGTGAGTTTTTGGCTACAGCTATTGCACCGTAGTCACCTATAACTCCAGCTATTGGTGTAACATCTTGATAAGATAGAACTCCAGATCCTGAAACGTAACCTTTATGTCTGGTGATAGATCTTAAAACTAATGGTGTTGATTGAACTAAGATTGTATTTTCAGGCTTAGTATTAATCATGAATGCTAATGCTTTTCCACCACCACCACCTGACATGTTTTCAAATGATGCACTTTTTAACATTCCTGATTTAGTTAAAGCTTCTCCAGTACCTCTAGCAGTTCCATCCCAACCACCTCCAGCACCACCACCAATTACGAAATGAATTTTATCTATCGCAATTGAACTGGTTGTTGTTGCTGAAAATAATAGGATTGCTGAGAATAATACTGAAAATATTTTTTTTACTTTATTCATTATTTCTCCTTAATTTATTATTAAAAACTAAGTAAATAATAGTATAAAGATGATTGCAACAGGATTTTGACTATCACAATCTATGGTTGATCTTTATTTTTGAGAAAATTACATAAAAAATATCTAATTTTTCCTTAATTCAAAAATAGTTAAATTCACTTAATAGACTGCTTACTTTTAAGTTAATTTTTTAATCGTTAGTGATAGAAGACTTGTTAATGAATGAAACTTTAAATTATTCAAATTTTAAACAATTAATTTCTAAAAAATTTTTTTTAGTGATTTTAATTTCTATTCCTAGTGCAATTGTTGCAAATTATTTTAATATTCCTTTAGCTTGGATGTTGGGTCCAATGATTATTACTTCTGTTGCAGCACTATCAGGCTTAAAAGTCAAAATGCCAAAATTAGCTCTTAGTTCAATTTTAATTATTCTTGGATTACACATTGGTAATTACATTGATCAGAATCTCTTTAATCAAATGATTAATTGGATTTGGACCTCACTTATCATGTTTATCTATATTATTGTTTGTATATTGGTGGTTTCAAAATATCTTCAAAGATATTCTGGTTATGTGCAAAAAGCTTCAATATTTTCTGCAGCACCAGGTGCTTTAGGTCCATTAATGATTTTAGCTGAGCATGAAAAAACTGATTTATCTCAAGTTGCTACTTCTCACTTAATTAGATTGATCATTATCATTACTGTTATTCCTTTTATAATTGTAAATAATACGAATACTGAAATACTTATTTTAGATGAGTTTAATTATATGACTCAAAACCACTTTAATTTAATCATTTTGATAATTACTTCACTCACTTTTATTTTTATATTTGATAAAATTAAAATACCAGCTGCTTTATTATCTGGAACTCTTTTTGCAAGTGGACTATTACAAATAACAGATGTTGCATCTTACAAACTACCAGATGCTTCTATTAATTTTTGTCTACTTATATTAGGTGCTTCTGTAGGGTGTAGATTTTCTGAAAAAACTGTTAAAGAAATTGCAAACAATTCTTTCCATGGTCTAGTTGCAACAACGATATTGGTTTTATTAGGTTTGCTTGCTGCATATGTTTCAACATTTTTTGTTGATACAAATTTCTTAACACTCATTTTATCATTTAGTCCTGGTGGAATTTACGAAGTAGCCGTAATTGCAATAGCCTACGATCTTGAACCTGACTTTGTAGCATTTCATCACATTATAAGGTTATTAATGATTTTATTTATTGTACCAGTAGTCTTGAAATTAATAGAAAAAACTAATCTAAAAAAGTAGATATTCTTTCAAAAACTTTTTCTGCACTTAATTTATTTAAATCATCAACCTGTATGGCCTTAAAATTTTCTCTTTCAATACTAACTTTAAAAGCTGTTGTATGTTTGCCAAATAAAGTTAATCCCTTTACTTCCAGATGTGCCGCAATATGAGCTGGGCCTGTATCATTTGCAATAACAAATGAACTGTCTTTAATTAAAGAAGATAATTGAGGAATATCTAATATTTTTTCATTATCCAATATTGATATTGCTTTAATATTATTAGTGTCTTTAATTTCTGAAGGGCCTGGTGCTACAACAACTTTATATTTGTTGTCATATTTTTTTTTAATTAGTTCAATTAATTCATTGTAATATGGCCACTTTTTAATATGTAGATGAGCTGAACAAAACGGAAAAAGAATTATGTATTCTTTTAAATCATAATTATTTTTAATATTGTCTATATTTGTACAAGCCCAACTAAAATTAGGTTTCATTGTATTTGAAGTATTGAGACCAGATATTTTTAATTGGTGATCAAACCTATCTAAAACTGGTTTTTTATCAAATTCTACTTTGGGAATCTTTGTGGGTAATGTTGTTTCAGAACTGGACCATGTATCTAATTTTGCTTTTGGGAATAAAATATTTTTATAAAAGGTTGTTCTTGAAGAGTTTTGAAGGTCATAAACTTTTTGATAATTAAAATTTTTTAAGGTTCTTGTTAATTGATAAAGGTAAATTAGATTAAATCTAGACAGTCTTTTGTCCAAAATAATATTATGAATAAATGGATTTTTTTTAAATAATTCAAAATAAGGCTTTGTAGTCAATAAGTGTATCTTATCTTCTTTATGATTTTCAAAAATGTCTTGAATTGCCCCACAAGCTTGGGCTATATCTCCAAGTGAACCGTGTTTGATAATTAAAATATTAGACATATTCTTAACAAGTTAGCATATTATAAATTTTTATGAATAAAATTCTAGTTGAAGTATCAGTAGGAGAGCTTTTAGATAAAATCTCTATTCTTGAAATTAAAAAAGAAAAGATTAAAGATCCTAAAAAACTAAAATTTATTAACGATGAGTATGATATTTTAAAAGAACAATTAGATCAAAATGTAAATTCCGATGGCAAGCTTGATGTCTTGTTTCTATCTTTAAAAGAAATTAACGCAAAACTTTGGGTTATAGAAGATGATAAAAGAATGTGTGAAAAAAATAAAGATTTTAGTGAAAAATTTATTAAATTTTCAAGAGATATTCATTTTTTAAATGATGACCGTGCTAAAATTAAACTTGAAATAAATAATCTTACTGGTTCAAAAATAAAAGAAATTAAAGAATATACCTCTTATTGAAAACTATATTTTTTTTCTAAATATTTTATCAAATTGTGAATTAAAAAAGTCATAAATAAATAAATACCTCCAGCCAAAAGAAATATCTCTAGTGGTTTATATGTAGTCGAAACAATGTGTTTGGCAACACCGGTTATATCCATTAGAGTCACTGTGCTTGCAAGAGAGGTTCCCTTCATCATTAATATAATTTCATTACCGTAAGCAGGTAAGGATTGTCTAATAGCAACTGGTATCTGAATCTTATAAAAAATAATCTTATTTGATATTCCTAAACTCTTACCAGCTTCAATAATTCCAGGTTTAATAGTTTCAAACGCTGATCTTAAAATTTCCGATGTATAAGCTCCTGTATTCAATGCAAAAGCAATGATTGCACACCAATAGGGTTCTTTAAAGATGACCCAAAGAAAAGTTGATCTAAAGTATTCTATTTGTCCTAGTCCATAATAAATTATAAATATTTGAACTAATAAAGGTGTTCCTCTGAAGATATAGGAATATCCATAAGCAAATTTATTTATAAATGGATTTTTATTTAATCTCAGAATTGCAAATAAAAGACCAATAAATAAACCTATAATTAAAGATATAGATAATAATTTTAAAGTTACAACTGCAGCTTCTAATAGTTTTGGTAAATTTGTTATCATTAAATTTATATCCATTAGAATCCCCTACTATATTTCATTTCAAGTTTATTAATTAACTTCATGCTTAAAAAAGTAAGCAACAAATATAGGGCTGCAGCACAAGAATAAAAAAATAACGGATCTCTTGTTGATCCTGCTGCTATGTATGATTGTCTCATTATTTCAACTAAACCTGTTACTGATATTAAAGAAGTATCTTTTAATGTTATCTGCCAAACATTACTTAAATTTGGAATAGCCAATCTTAACATTTGAGGCATAATTACTTTTATAAAATAAACGTGTTTTTTAAGTCCTAAAACCTTACATGCTTCGAACTGGCCTCTATCTACTGATTGTATGGCTCCTCTAAAAACTTCTGTGGAGTATGCTCCAGAAATAATACCAATAGCTAAAGAGCCTGTAATAAATGCATTAATTTCAATGTATTCAAAGTATCCAAATATTGAAGCAACATACATAATGGCTCCACTGCCTCCAAAGAAAAAAAGGTAAATAACCAATAGTTCTGGGACACCTCTAATCACTGTGGTGTAAAAGTTTGCTATGAAATTTAGGATCTTATTATTTGATAATTTTAATGGTGTAAATATTAATGCAAATAAAAAACCAATTAATAAAGCTGAAATTGAAACAGCAATGGTCATTAAAGTTGCATAAAACAACTCATCACCCCAGCCAGTTTTTCCGAAAGATAAAAGATCCATATCGAAAGGGCGACTAATTAAATAGTCGCCTTTTCAAAATATTAATTACATAGAAGCGTCAAAGCCAAAATGCTTGATTGCCAATTTACTAATGGTACCATTTTTTCTAGCAGTATTGATTGCTTTGTTGAAATCTTTAAGAAGTTGAGCATCCCTTTTTCCAATTGTGTCACCTCCACCTTGTCTCATTCCAACACCAACACCATTACCAAAAGCACCACCTGAAAAAGTTGGGCCAACTAGTACAACAGGTTTACCAGATTTTTCTGCATAGTCAGTAAATGCAACTGCTGCTGCTAAAGCAACATCACATCTGCCAGCTACTAAATCTAAATTAACCTCATCTTGAGTTTTGTAAGTTCTAACATTTACTTTCCCTACATCACCTGACTCTAAAAAGTTTTGATGGATAGTTCCAGTTTGTGTGCAAACAGTCTTTCCTGCTAAAGCTGCTTTGATAGTCTTTAACGCTTTTTTAGCATCACTATTTGGACTTGAAAGACCAATTCCTGCAGGTGTATTCATTCCTTCAAGACTTGAACCCTTCATTACAGCAAGTGCGGCAACTTCATCAGCATAACCTTGTGAAAAAGTAATTGTTTTTTGTCTTTCAGCAGTAATTGACATTCCTGCCATAATGGCATCAAACTTTCTCATTAACAAAGCTGGAATCATTCCATCCCAATCTTGTTCAACAATAGTACACTCATGACCCATGATGGCACAAAGTTCATTTGCTAATTCAACCTCAAAACCAATAAGAGCACCTGATGCATCTTTTGAGTTCCAAGGAGGGTAAGCACCTTCTGTTCCAATCTTTATTTTATCGGCGTAAACATTTCCAATTAATAATAAAGAAGCTAGAACAGTTAAAATTGTTTTTTTAAATATATTCATTATTTTCTCCGTTGATTATTAATAATTATTTCACAATTTTAATAATTTAAAAAGAAAATTTTAATGATTAATTGAAGAAGAAAAGTTCCAAGAACAATCAAAGCTTGGAATATAAACCCTATCTAAAGTTGTATTTCCAAAATTTTTGTTAAAAACATCTAGCCATTTTTCCACTTGTTGGGGTTTTTTGTCTTGACTACCTACCTGCGCTGTAATCACTCCGTTTGGCTTTAATATTCTAATTAAGGAGTCCATATTTTTTGCAGCAAGATCTATGCAGAATTGATCATCATTAAGATCTACAAAAATTTTGTCATATTTATCATCTTCAACTGATTTAATGCTTTCGAAAGCATCTCCCCAAATACATTTAACAGAATTTTTTTCAGTAGACTTGTTTCCAATTTTCCCTAAATGTTTATTACAAACGTCAACTACTTCAGAATCTAATTCATACCAATCTATAAAATTAAATCCTTTTGAAATACATTCTCTAACGACACCTCCATCACCTCCACCTATGATGGCAGCATTTTCAATATCTTTATTAAGTTTTAATGCTGCATTAACAAAAGTTGAACTATATAAATGCTCATCATTTGTAGCAACTTGTATTTCATTATCTATAAAAAGAGATTTGCCAAACTGTTCTAGATCTAATATCTCAATATGCTGACCCACTTTAGATTTAAAATCTTCTAACACATTATTAACTACATAAGATTTTTGCAAACCAGGTGAGCTATAAATATCATAGTAAAGATCTTTGGTATCTCTATTAAATTCTTTTTTAATTATTCTTTTATGCTTAAATTCTTTTTTAACAATATCTAGAGCAATTGATGGACTAATCTTTCCACATGTAAAAAAATCAAAACTTATAATTCCTTTTTCTGGAAAAGTATGAAAGCTCATATGACTTTCTGCTAACAAAGCTAAAATTGTAAATCCTTGAGGTTCAAATTTATATTTAGAAATCTTTAAAACAGTTACGTTTGCAGCTTTTGCAACTTTATTAATAACACTTTCGAATAAAGTAGGATCATATTCTTTTGTCGTTCCAATAATATCTAATGTTACGTGTTCTCCAACCTTTGTCATAAAAATTACCCACTTTTATAATTTTTTATTTTATCTAAAATTTTTTGCATTTCAGTAAATGTAAGAATTTTAGGTTTTCCAAGTTTTAATGCAATAATGTATTGATGGCAAATATTTTCAATTTCTTGGGCAAGCTCGAAAGCTGTGGATAAGTTTTTTCCGAATGCAACCTGGCCATGATTTGACATTAAGCATGCTTTTCTGTTTTTTAATGCCTTAATTATATTCATGGATAATTCATTTGTGCCAAAAGTTTCATATTCAGAGCACTTTATATCATCACCTCCTGCAAGAGCTATCATGTAATGAAATGCAGGAATTGATTTTCCATGAGATGATACTGCTGTAGCGTTCGGTGAATGAGCGTGAACTATTGCTTTGGCCTCCCATTTATTTTTGTAAATATCTTGATGAAATCTCCATTCTGAAGATGGATTTTTTCCAGAATTAAACCATGAAAGAAAATCTTTTTCTTCATTTAAAGATAAAAAGACAATATCCTCAGGTTTCAAATTTTCATATTTTTTTCCTGATGGTGTTATAAAAAATCCCTCATCTTCATTTTGAATTCCTCTAACAGATATATTTCCAGATCTTAATGGGGATAAATTTGTAACATTTAATCTTTTTGAATATTCAATTACTTGTTCTCGTTCTTTTAAATTTAACACATTATCTACTTGTCTTTATTTTTTTTTATTTCTTCTTCACAGAACTTCTTAGCTTCTTTAAGGTCGGTTATCTTTGACTTAGATAGTTTCTGACTTCCAGCTAAACAAGCATCAACTGCTCTTTTTAAATTATAATCACTAAAATTTAAAGTGACCACCATCGCAAGTACTATAAATATAAAAATTAAGATATTTTTTATCATTTGAATAACTCTTTTAATCCTTCTGTGGATGCTTCACAAACACCTTTTTCTGTTATCAATCTAGTTACATATTTTGCTGGCGTAACATCAAAAGCTAAATTCATAGATTTACTTTTTTTTGGGTAAATTAGTACCTTTTTAACATTTCCACTTTCATCTAAACCTTCTAGGTGTGATAATTCCTCAGAATTTCTTTCTTCAATTGGAATATCTTTAAAGTCTTTAGTTTCCCAGTCAATTGAAGAACTTGGTAAAGCCACATAAAAGGGTATTCCATTATCATGTGCAGCTAAAGCTTTAAGATAAGTTCCAATTTTATTACAAACATCACCTGTTGATAAAGTTCTATCACTACCAACAATGCACATATCAACGTCACCTCTCTGCATTAATATTCCACCTGTGTTATCTGCAATTATTGTATTGGGAATTTCTTCCTCATTTAATTCATATGATGTTAAATTAGCTCCTTGATTTCTTGGTCTTGTCTCATCAACCCAAACATGAACGGGAATTCCTTTTTTATGTGCATGATAAATTGGTGATGTTGCTGTGCCCCAATTGATAGTGGCCAACCATCCAGCATTACAGTGAGTTAGGATGTTTACTGTGTTTTTCTTTTTATTATAAATTTCTTCAATAATTTTTAATCCATTTAATCCAATATTTTTACAAAACATAACGTCTTCTTCACATATTTTTTTAGCTTCAGCTAAAGCTATCTTTAAAATTTCATTATTATTAATACCTGTAAGTTTTTTCATAATTCTATCTACAGCCCACTTTAAATTGATTGCTGTTGGTCTTGATTGAATTAAGAGTTCTGAACTTTGCTTAATAAAATTAGGATCATTTTTTTCCATAACAGCTAAAACCACTCCATAAGCTCCAGTTCCACCTATTAGTGGAGCTCCTCTAACCTCCATAACTTTAATAGCATTAATTATATCTTTTACAGTTTTAAGGTCTTTAATTATAAATTGATGAGGAAGTTTTGTTTGATCTATAATTTTAACAACTTGATTTTGCTCATCAAACCATATTGTTCGATATTCTTTTCCCTCAATTTTCATGTTTATTTTCCATTATTTCGATCATGCATTTTGTTGCATAATCACGCCATTCTGATGAATTATTATTTTTTAGATTATTTAGATGTTCTTTATTTTTTTGAATATCTTCTTTATGTTTAGTTTTGTCAGCTTCTTGCAAATTAACCTCAATATTATCTAAATTTGTTTCCATTGCATTGATCCAACTTTTTCCAAGTTCAATACATTTAATGTCATCTTTTTCGTCACATATTTGTTTAAAAAAATTAAAGATTACATCATCAGATTTTATTTCAGCTTTCATTTTAATAAAACTCTTCCAGCAACTGTTTTTAATTTATTAATTGTTTTTTGAGTTCTTTTTTCTGGTGATGTAATAATTGCAACATCTAAACAGTTATTAGTAGGGTCTTTTAGGTCAATATGGTTTTCAAAGTTATCAATTATATTTTTAATCATGCTTTTGGCTTTTTCAGCGTTGTCTAATAAAACTTTAATAACTTGTTGAACGTCTACACTTTCATGGTTTGGGTGCCAACAATCAAAATCTGTTACCATTGATACAGATGCGTATCTAATTTCGGATTCTCTAGCGAGTTTTGCTTCTGGCATGTTTGTCATACCAATAACGTCTGATTTCCAAGATCTATATAAATTAGATTCTGCTAAAGTTGAAAATTGGGGACCTTCTATAACGACGTAGGTTCCTCCTCTTTGATATACTATGTTTTCTTTTTTGATTGCTTCCTCGCATGCATTCATTAAGCCATTAGACGTAGGGTGAGCCATTGAAACATGGGCTACTATATCTTCATCAAAAAAAGTTTTTTCACGAGCAAAAGTTCTATCTATAAATTGATCTACTATAACAAATTTTCCTGGTGGTAAGTCTTCCTTTAAAGATCCTACAGCTGACACAGAGATAATATCCGTAACACCCAATTGTTTAAAAGCATCAATATTTGCTCTAAAATTTATTTTAGATGGAGAAATAAAATGTCCCTTGCCATGTCTAGGTAAAAAAAATACATCTTTGTTATTGTATTTAGTTTTTAAAATATCGTCAGAAGGTTTACCCCAGGGTGTGTCTAATTTTATAAATTCCCTGTCTTTAAACTCCTCCACATCATAAAGGCCACTTCCACCAATAATAGCTATTTTATTATTTGCCATATTAAAAAATTTCTTTAATGATTATATATTAACAGAAAAAAAAATGAATTTAAAAGACCATATTAGATCAATTCAAGATTATCCTAAAAAAGGTATTCTATTTAGGGATATTACAACATTAATTAAAAATGAGAGAGCTTTTGCCGCAACAATAGATAAAATAATTGAACAATCAAAAAAATATAAAATAGATAAAATTGCAGCAATAGAGTCTAGAGGTTTTGTTTTTGCTTCTGCAGTATCTTACCTTATGAAAAAACCTTTCATTTTATTAAGAAAAAAAAATAAATTACCTGGTGATACACACTCAGTAGATTTTCAATTGGAATATGGGACAGCTACTATTGAAGTACACAAAGACTCAATAGATGAAAACGATTCAGTATTAATAATTGATGATTTAATTGCTACCGGTGGAACTGCCGAGGCTGCTGCTAGTCTAGTAGAAATGTCAAAAGGTAAAGTTGCTGCATTTGTTTTTGTTATTAATCTTTTTGACTTAGGTGGTTGTAAAAATTTAATAAAAAAAGGTTATAAAGTAGAAAATTTAATGGATTTTCCTGGTCATTAATAATATCTAAATTTTTGGTCTATACCAAGATTTTTTTCCAAGCATTGAATTAATTAAACCAAAGTATCTCATTTGATAAATTTTTCTTTTATAAGAATTAAATGTAAGAAGATAATAAAAAAATTTAAGTTTAGCAGAGGTAAGGTTTGAAAAGACCTTTATGAGTGAATATAAGTATCCATAATGTTTTTTATGAAAATAAAACTTTGACCACATCCAATGCCAATTCCTAGAATATTCAATTTCTTTGCTATAAATTTCAGATGAAGATTTTCCACCTAAATGATTAATCTTTGCTGTTTTAAGAACAAAGATATTTTCACCTTCTTTTATTTTTCTAAGACATAGATCTTCATTTTCTAAATATAAAAAAAAATTTTCATCAAAATAATAATTATCTTTAAATTTTTTTTTATTAATCAGCATCGCAAATCCATCTACCGAATCTACATTCAAATAATTTGATTCAAAATTGGTTAAATTTTTATTTTTAATACTATAGTTTGGATGATTGTCATCATCAGAAATGGGTGCTAATATTGCATAGTCATTTTTGATTGTTGAAAAATCAATTAGTTTATTAATTGAATCTTTTTCAAATTTAACATCAGGGTTTATAACAAAAGCATAATCTGTTTGGCATAGCTTTATTCCCCTATTGTTTGCCGCACCCATTCCGTTATTTTCTTGAATTATGACTTTTATATCTGGATATTCTTGCTCTAAATCTTTTTTAAATTTTTCATCGAGTGAATTTTCAATAACGATTATTTTAGAATTATTCGGTAAAGAGTTGATACATTCATAGATTACATGTCCACTTTTAAAAGAAACTATAACGAATGTTAAATTGTCAAAATTTAAAGCCATGATTAATAAATAACACTATACTTACTCAAGCTATTAATGTAAAAAAAAAATTTATGCATACTTTAATTGTAACTGGTGGATTGGGCTTTATTGGAAGTAATTTAATAGAATTATTACTTAGAGAAAGATATAAAGTGATCAATATTGATAAAGTTTCATACTCATCAAACTTCTACAATTTAAAAGATATAAAGAAAAATAATAATTATAAATTTATTAAATGTGATTTAAATAATAGATCTAAATTAAAAAAAATTATTTCAAAATATAGACCAAGTGGTATATTCAATTTGGCAGCCGAAACTCATGTTGATAGATCTATTGATAGTCCAAAAATTTTTATAGATAGTAATATTCTTGGAGTGTTTAACTTACTGGAAGTGTTTAAAGAGTATTCAAAAAAAAATAAAAAAACTCGTCTAATACACATATCTACAGATGAAGTTTATGGAGATGTTCTAATTGGTAGATCTGATGAGAATTATTCATATAAACCAAGCTCACCGTATGCTGCAAGCAAAGCTTCATCTGATCACCTGGTATCTTCATATGTTAGGACTTATAATATTCCTGCAATAATAACTAACTGCTCAAATAACTATGGACCGAAACAACATCCTGAAAAATTAATACCAAAACTAATTTATAATATCCTAAATAACAAACCATTAACTATTTACGGTAAAGGTAAAAATTCTAGAGAATGGATTTATGTTAAAGACCATTGTTCTGCTCTTTTAAAAGTTTTTAAAATGGGAAAAATTGGAGAATTTTATAATATTGGTTCTAATAAAAATTTAAATAATTTAGAAATTTGCAGAGCTTTATTAAATGTTTCTAAAAAATTAGTTAAAGTTGGTAACCAAACAAAAATAACTTTTGTTAAAGATAGGCCTGGTCATGATTTAAGGTATGCACTAAATAGTAATAAAATAATAAAAAAACTTAAGTGGAAGCCTAAGATAATGTTTGGCGAGGGTTTAAGGGAAACATTTTTATGGTACTTGGAAAATAACATGTATTATAAATCTATTTCAAGAAATGATATAACAAAAAGACTAGGTAATAAAAAATGATTAAAAAAGGTATCATCTTAGCTGGAGGAATGGGAACAAGAATGAGTCCATTAACAAAAGCTGTTAATAAACAATTACTTCCAATATACGACAAACCATTAATATTCTATCCACTATCAATTTTAATGTTATCTAAAATAAAAGATATTTTGATTATTGTTAATAAAGGGCAGTTAGAACAATTTAAAAAAATTATACCTAATGGAAATAATCTAGGTATAAAAATTACGTATAAAGAGCAGGCAACACCTAGAGGATTGGCAGATGCTTTTATATTAGGAGAAAAATTTATTGGAAAAAATAACGTAGCTTTAATACTTGGTGATAATTTTTTTTATGGTCAAAATTTGACACAAATGCTTCTAGAAAGTTCAAAGTTAAAAAGTGGAGCAAAAATAATTTTACACAAAGTTTCAAAACCTGAACAATATGGTGTGGCTAAAGTAAATAAATTTAAAAAAATAATCACCATTAAAGAAAAGCCTAAAAAATTTATTTCTGACTTAGCAATTACTGGATTATATTTTTTTGATAAAATGGTTGTTAAATATGCAAAAACATTAAACCCATCAAAAAGAGGTGAGTTAGAAATAACAGACCTTTTAAAAAAATATCAATCAAGAAACCAGCTAAAAGCAGAATATATAGGAAGAGGTGGTGCTTGGTTGGATACTGGATCTATAGAAGATTTTTATAAAACTTCCCTATTTGTATCTACCATTGAAAATCGTCAAGGCTTTAAAATTGCTTGTATAGAGGAAATTGCTTACTCAAATAAATGGATAAATAAAAATCACATAAAAAAATCAATAAAATTTTATGGAAATTGTGAATATTCAAGCTACTTAAAAAAAATTATTTCATAGACCTTTAAATAAAAAAATTTATTTTTTTTAACATTTTTAAAAATTAAATAAAAAAATTAATGTCCAATATGAAATTAATCCTGAAAAAATTGTAGCTATAATATTCTTACTAAAATAACCAACAATTATTGCAAATATAGCAGCTAATATTTGAGAATTACCTTCTAATTCTAAAGTGCCCGCACTATCTAAAAATATTGGTGGAAAGATTATTGCTGGAAAAATTGCTGCTGGAACGAAAGACAATATTTTTTTTGCTCTATCATTTAAAATGTCTTTTTTAAGTAAGAAGATCATGGAAAATCTTGTTACAAATGTAATTATTCCCGCATAAATTATAAGTGACCAATGCATTATTTTTTCTTTGAATCTCTTAAGGTTAGTAATACAGCAACAATTAAGCCTGATAGTGCAGCAATAATTATGTATGCCTTAAACGGTATTGTGTTGTAGCCGATAGTTGCAACTATTCCAGATACTAACATTACAATAATATTTCTAAGTTTTCTAAAATCACTAATCAATAAAGCAAGGAATGTTAAAGAAATTGTAAAACTTAAACCCAACTCCTCAGGTACAATTGATCCTAAAACTATACCTAAAATTGTAGAAATTTGCCAAATAGCCCAACACATAAAGCCTGAACCAAGTAAATGATAATGATAATTTTTATCTTTATTGTTTTTTTTAAAGTAATTATTTGAAACTGCAAAAGCCTGATCTGTCATTACATAAGACAAAATTATTTTCCATGAAAGTCTTAAACTAGATAAATGTTCTGATAAAACAGCTCCATACAATACGTGTCTAGCATTTACAGCTCCTACAGAGCTCAAAATAACTAAAGAAGATGCACCACCTGAAAATAGTTGCAGTAAAACTATCTGAGAGGCTCCACCAAAAATTATAATCGATAATCCTAATGTCATGTAAGGACCAATACCTAAATCCATTCCAATAACACCATATATAATTCCAAAAGGAACCACGGGTATCATCAAAGGACTTACATCAATTATTCCCTTGGATAAGGTTTTTAATTTATTATTCATTTTTAAATAAAGTTTTGTATTAGAAACAAACTATATGATCAATATTAATAGGACGTTTGATACCAAATTTTTCATCAACTTCGTGTTGATGGATATGGTGTGAGTGAACAAATACTGGGATTAATTTATTACTTAAAGTTTTAAGTGTGTAGATAAAGTTGGTTCCTCTAAATTTTCTATCAACTACCTCTAGTTTTAAATTACTTTGATCATCATGCTCAAGGTCTTCTGGTTGCAATAAGAGTTGAACCTCTGACCCTTTTGGATAATGTTTTATAAAATTACCAGTTATTGTACCTAAATCAACATTCTCTAAACTATTTTCACCTGTGACTTTTGCTGGAATTAAAATTCCTCTGTTTAAAAAATTAACTACCTCTACTGAATTTGGAAAATGATAAACGTTATAAGGGTCATCAAATTGTTTTAATTGTTCATCTAGAATTATTCCACATTTTGTACCTAAATAAAAAGCTTCATAAGAGTCATGCGTCACAATTATTGTTGTTATTTTTTGTTCGGTCAATATTTGTTTTAATTTAACTTGGATTTCTTCTTTAAAACTTTGATCCACGTTTGATAGTGGTTCATCTAATAACAGTAGATCAGGGTTAGACAATAATGATCTTGCTAAAGTAGCCCTTTGCGCCTCACCAGAACTAATTTGGTGAGGAAATTTATCTATAACATGATCAATATTAAGAAATTTAATTATCTCATTAATATTTAAACCTTTTTTTTTCTTTTTATTTCTTTCAGCACCAAATCTTATATTTTCTAAAACACTGTAATGAGGAAATAAAGAGTTATCTTGAAAAGCCATTGATATATTTCTGTGCTCTGGTTCTACATGAACATCTTGTGAAGAAATTATTTTATTTTTTAATATAATTTTTCCTGAATGTATTTTTTCTAAACCAGCTATAGTTCTAAGAATTGTAGTTTTGCCTATTCCAGATGGACCCAACAAACAAACAATATCTCCTTGGTTTTCTATATTTAATGAAACGTTACTGACTTTATTTTGTGCGCTAGCAGTAAATGTTACGTTATCTATTTCTAAAAAATTTTTATTCATATTTTTAATCCTTAAGGATATATTTAGATGTAATTAAAATAAAGAAACTTGCAATAATTATAAGAAATAAAGATGGTGCAGCAGCTGCTTCTAATAAATCTTGGGAAGCATAAATGTATGCTTTTGTCGCAAATGTTTCAAAATTAAAAGGTCTCATAATTAACGTAATTGGCAGTTCTTTTACGATTTCTATAGCAAGCAAAATTCCAATTAATAAAATTGAATTTTTTAAATATGGGATATGGATATTTTTGAATGTATTAAATTTGGAATAACCCAATAAATAAGCGCCTTCATCAATTGAATAATTAATCTTTAAATAGCCTGATTTAATTCCATTACTTGCCAAAGAATAAAACCTTATAAAATAAACTAAAACCAAACCGAAAATAGACCCTATGAAGATTGGTTTTATAGTTTTTAACTCAAATTGACCTAGGATACTGGTGTCAAACCATGAGATAAAAGTGATAAATGCTACAGCTAAAATAATTCCAGGTATTGCATATCCAGATATTGAAAAAGTTGTTAATGCTTCAAGAAACTTACTTTTAGAAACTCTATTTCCATAATTTGAAATAAAAGCAAGAGAAATTAATAAAAAGCTAGATAAAATTACTAAAATTATAGTATTTGAAAATAATTCAATAAGATTTAAATCTGTTAAATGTTTTGGAAAAATAATTGTCCAATAAAGCATTTGAAGAACTGGAAACAAAAAACTCACAGAAAAAACAAACATACAAAAAGAAAATGCTAAAAATGATCTATAACCACTTAAATTAATAACTGATTTTGATTTGAAGCCACCTTTAGAGGATGTGTGGTATTGCGCTTTTTTTCTAGAAAAATTTTCTAAGATAAAAAGTCCAAGAATAAAAAATAATAGATAAAATGATAGTCTGTTAGCTAGAGCAAGATCATCAAAAGAAATCCACGCATTATATATTCCTGTGGTAAAAGTGGATATTCCAAAAAAAGATACTGCACCAAAATCTGATAAAGTTTCCATTGCAACTAATGAAAGACCAGCAACTATTGCAGGTCTAGCGGAAGGAAGTATTATTTTAAAAAATGATTTTTCTTTTGAAAAGCCAAGGTTTTTTCCTAGTTCTATTAAATTCTGAGATTGATAATGAAATGATGATCTTGTTAAAACATAAACATATCCAAATAATGAAAAAGATATTGAGATTATAGCACCTGTCATTCCATCAAATTTCGGAATATGAGAATTGTAATTACTCTCTCCAAATAAGTTTTTTAAAATTGAAAAAGCTGTTCCATAGTTTTCAAAAAAAGCAGTTAAAGAATAGGCATAAATATAAGCTGGAACTGCAAAAGATAAAATTAGGGACCATTTAAAAAAATTTACACCTGGAAAGTTATAAAATGAAACTAAATAGGCGCATCCAACACCAATTATAAATGTTAAAAATAAGACACCAATTAAAAGTATTAAAGAATTATAAATATAGTCATAAAGAAAAGTATTTTTTAAAATTAAACTATAATCCCCTGTAGTTTCAAAAAAACTACTAAATACAGTTAAAATAGGAACAGCTACTATCACAGAAATAGAAAGTGATGCCACATACCAAATATTTATTTTTCTTAATCCCATATTTTATATTACCCTAATTATTATTTTTAAGAAACTTCCCTCCAAAGAGGGAAGTTAATAATAACTCTGAAACCGATTTGAGAGAGAGATTACAAGAGTTAATTCTTAAAACTTTCTTATAAGCTATGGTTTGCTTACAATTTTATTATTTAGACAAATATTTTATGCAATTTTCTGGTGTTGTTTGCTCATATGGATCAGGATCACTTCCTTCATTATTCATACCTTCCTCTTGCCACCATTTTTCAACAACACCATCATTAATTATTGCACAATATCTCCAACTTCTTGGGCCAAACCCTAAATGTTTTTTATCGATTAACATCCCCATTGAACGAGTAAAATCTGCATTTCCATCAGGTAATACCTTAACTTTTGTTAGTTTTTGTTGATCAGCCCAAGCATTCATTACAAAGCCATCATTGACACTTATGCAATAAACTTCATTAACACCAAGAGACAATAATTTATCATAATTTTTTTCAAAGCCTGGCAACTGTTTTTCAGAACATGTAGGTGTAAAAGCGCCTGGTAGTGAAAATAATATTACTTTTTTACCTTTAAAGATTTCATCAGTATTTACATCAACCCATTTACCAATTTTTCTTGTTTTTAAAATTACGCTTGAACATTTTTTTCCTTCGATCATTCTATTCCTGTTATTTTTTAAGTGTTTATTTAATTGTATTACTTGCATTTGAATTTTTTAGTGCTCATAAACAAATTAGGTGGGTAAATACCTTTTGTGTGATTATGAGCACAATCATTAAAAAGAAAATTATGTATTAAAGGGAGAAAGGATATGTGCTACCTCTTCGTCTTTAATATCTGATAACTTTCTGTTATTTATTTTTCTATTAATTTTTTCACACTCTGCTGCACACGGATCACAAGCTTTCAGAGATTGCGACCCATATACGTCAGAAGAATTATTTAAATCAATATTAAATAAAAAAATTTTCACTTATTACTTACTTCCACTTAGCAGCTAACATTACTTCTAATGCTGCAGCTTGGTTTTTTCCGTAATTTGCTACTTTAGTTTCTAAATCTTGTTTAAACCCAAGACCCATTTGTTTAACTAATGCATGAGGCTCAACACCTTCAATCATCGGGTATTCAAATGTATTATTAACTATGTGTTCTTGCGCTTCTTTAGTTAATAAAAACTCAAGTAGTTTAATCGCATTAGCTTTGTTTGGAGCATTTTTTAATACACCACCACCACTAATGTTCATGTGAGTTCCTCTATCTCCTTGGTTAGGAAAGAATGGTAGAACTTTTTTAGCTGCTGCTTGTTGTTCTGGACCTTTTTTTCCAGATAACATTAAAGCTAAGTAGTAAGTATTAGCTACAGCTATATCGGCTTCACCAGCTGCTACAGCTAAAATTTGAGCTCTATCATTTCCTTTAGAATCTCTAGCCATGTTAGCAACTATTCCTTTAGCCCATTCTGCAGTTGCTTTTTTTCCATTATTTTTAACTAATGAAGCAACAAGAGATTGATTATAGATATTATTAGATTTTCTTATAACAACTCTACCTTTCCATTTAGGATCAGCAAGACCTTCGTAAGTCATACCATTAAGTTCACTTACACTTACTCTTTCAGGAGAATAATAAATTATTCTTGCTCTCTTAGCTATTCCAGTCCATTTAGAAGTTCTAAAGTTTGCTGGAACTGCAGCTTTAATTGCCGGAGACATAGAATTTTGGAACATTCTTTTTGCAGCAAATGCACCTAATCTTCCTGCATCAGCAGTAATATAAAGGTCAGCTTTTGAATCGGCACCTTCTTCAATTATTCTTTTTTGAAGAGCCTTATCTTTACCAGATACAATGTTTACTTTAATTCCAGTTTTAGCCGTAAATTTTTCGTAAAGTTGAATATCTGAATCGTAATGTCTTGTACTGAATACATTAACTTCAGCTGCAAACGTCATGTTTGCAATTAAAGCCATGAAAAATGCAACAATTGTAAGTTTTTTCATTATTATCTTCCGTTTAAGTTAATTTAATTAGATTAGAATGCTTACTATTAGCATTGAGAATGATTATCAATCGCATAAATGTCGCATTATACAGAATTAATTACTGTAAAATCAATATAAGCAAATCACTAATAAAAGACATCAACACAACAAATCCGAGGAAAAAATTGCAGTACATTATTGAAACAGTTCTATTTCTAATCCTTCTTTTTCTTACAAAAGGTTTGTCGTCTAGATCGGAAATATCTCTATCTCCTAATACTTTATAGTCATATGTCCAACGCCAGGTAGAATTACCAAAGCGTTTATCTGAATTATTATAAAAATTTATCCAGGCAACAATATATCTGTGAGAAATATAAAGAATAATTAAGAAGAAACTACTTATGAGCATCTAAATATTTAATCATATTTAGCAGGTGTGTTAAAGACTAATTAAAATTGTTCAGACTCTGTTGAGCCCTCCATTGCAGTAGTAGAGCTTTTTCCACTACTTATGGTGTTTGAAACTGCATCAAAATAAGATGTTCCAACTTCTCGTTGGTGTTTAACACTTGTATATCCATCTTTCTCTCTAGCAAATTCAAGTTCTTGAATTCTAGAATACGCAGTCATTCCTTCAGTTTTATATTTTTTAGCGAGTTCAAAAATAGCAATATTTTGGGTATGAAAACCTGCAAGTGTAATGAATTGAAACTTATAACCCATTTCACTAATTTTTTGCTGGAACGTTGCAATCTCAGCATCTGATAAATGTTTCTTCCAATTAAAAGAGGGAGAACAATTGTAAGCCAATAATTTACCAGGAAACTTTTCATGTATTGCATCTGCAAACTTTTTAGCTTCTTCAAGACTAGGAGTAGCTGTTTCACACCAAATTAAATCGGAGTATGGCGCGTAGGCTAAGCCTCTTGAAATTGCTTGGTCAATTCCTTGTTTAACATAAAAGAAACCTTCGGGAGATCTTTCACCTGTTAAAAATGGTTTATCATTTTCATCAAAGTCATTTGTAATTAACTTTGCAGCGTTAGCATCTGTTCTCGCTAAAATAATTAATGGAACGTCTGCAATATCAGCGGCTAGTCTTGCGGCTTTTAAATTTTTAATCATAGTACTTGTTGGAACTAAAACTTTTCCACCCATGTGCCCACATTTTTTTTCACTAGCTAATTGATCTTCAAAGTGAACACCAGCAGCACCAGTTTTAATAAATTTTTTTGTTAACTCAAAAACATTTAATGGACCACCAAATCCTGCTTCACCATCTGCAATAATTGGAAGCATATAATCTGTTCTATCTTTTGACTGCATGTCACCATCTTGTAATTCCATGTGTTGAATTTGATCTGCTCTAATTAAAGCATTATTCATCGACTCAACTAATTTTGGTGCACTATCATAAGGGTATAAAGATTGGTCAGGGTACATTTCGCCTGCAGTATTTGCATCAGCTGCAACTTGCCATCCACTTAAATAAATTGCTTTTAATCCTGCTTTAGCATGTTGAATTGCGTGATTTCCAGATAATGATCCCAAAGTATTGATATAGTTCTCAGAGTTTAAAAGATCCCATAATTTTTTAGATTGATATTTACACATCGAGTATTCAATTTTTATTGAACCTCTAAGTCTCTCAACTTCTTTAGGAGTGTAGTCTCTTTTAATACCTGCAAATCTTTTTAAGTCATATGATACTTTAGCTTCTGAGCTCATATTTTGGTCTTTCTATATTATATTTTTAAGAAAATTAGTATTTAAGAGGCTTATTTGTCTTCACTATATTCTTTAGTGAATTCATTCATTCCACTTGAACCCCAGTCACAATGGTCATCTCTCAAGTAAATACCAGACTGCTTATATTGATTCTGATCCTCTTTTTGAGTGAATTGAGACTGATTTTCTTGATTTTTATTAATATTTTTGTTGTTCATACATTATGTATAATTTACTAAATTTACAAAATCTATTAAATTCATCAAAATCCTTGTAAAATATAGAAATTTTGTGTAAATTTTAATTTACAAAGTTTACAAATAGACAATATGAGTCAATTAGATTTAAAAATTGGGCCAAAAATAAAAGCTTTTAGAAGACAATTGGGTTTACAGGCAAACAAATTAGCTGAAGAGCTTGGAATTTCTCCAAGTTATTTAAATTTAATTGAAGGTGGTAAAAGAAAAATTGATGGTGATCTACTCCTTAGGGTATGTGAAAAATTAAAAATTCAATTATCTGATTTAACAACTAAGTCAGATATCAACTTAGCAAATAATATTTCAGAACTTTTAGATGATCAATTATTTGAAGATTTAGATATTCTTGGACCAGAGGTTCAAGATTTAGTGAATACTAATCCAAAAATTGCTAGAGCATTAATTAAACTTGGAGATAATTTTAAACAAAAAGATCATGAGCTGATTAACAAAGTTGAAAATTTATCAGGAAAAATAATTGATAAAAGAAAAGCAGCTTTCCCTGGTGAAGTAATTTCAGATTTTTTACAAGAAAATAAAAATTACTTTCCTAAACTTGAAGAGTTTGCAAATCAAATATTTAACAAAGTACAAAAAAATAATAGAACTAGGTATATTGCTTTATGTGATTATCTAGAATCAGAATATTCAATAGTAGTTAAAGATGTAATACCAGAAGAAAAAAAGCCTTTCTCCAAGATTTATAATAAAAATAAAAAAGAACTTTTATTAAGTGACTATAATACTTTAGAAACTAAAAAATTACATGCAGCATCTCAAATAGCTCAAGAAGGTGCGATAAAAGAAATTAATAAATATTTAGCTAATTTTAACTTCCCCTCAGATGAGTCAAAAAAATTAACACAAGTTGCATTGCTAAATTATTGTGCAGCAGCAATTTTGATGCCCTATAAATTATTTCATTCAGAGTGTAAAAAATTAAAATATGATTTAGAACTTTTACAAAATACATTTGCAACATCATTTGAACAAGTTGCTCATAGAGTTACTTGTCTTCAAGATCCTAAATTACCAGGAATACCTTTTCATATGTTAAGAACAGATATTGCTGGAAATATATCAAAAAGATTTTCTTTATCAGGTATAGAAATACCGCGTTATGGTGGTGCCTGCCCTAGATGGAATGTTTACTCGGCCTTTACAAGACCTGGTGTTATTCAAGCTGCTGTAAGTAAAATGACTAATGGTGAAAAATATGTTTGTATAGCAAGAACAGTTGAAAAAGGTGTTGGAAGATATGGTTTATCAAAAAGTATTTTGTCAATTGGTTTAGGGTGTGAAGCAAAATACGCAAAAGAATTTGTCTATACTGAAAATTTAGATATTACTGACAAAAAAACAGAAATTCCAATTGGTGTGTCTTGTAGAACTTGTGATAGATTAGATTGCTCTCAAAGAGCTTTTCCTCCACTTCATAAAAAATTTGATGTAGATATTAACTCAAGAGGTGTTTCTATTTATGTTAACGATAAAAATAATTAAAATTTATTTCCAATCACCAATTTTGCTAAAAAGAAAGTTTCTAAAAGCAGTTATACGAGCTGTATTTTTTAATGATTGAGGATAAACAAAGTGAGCCTCAGTTATTGGCCCTTCTGAGTTGGGTAAAACTTTAATCAAGTTATTTGAATTTGAAACTAAATATTCTGGTAATGCTGCTAGTCCCACTCCTGTTTCTACAGCTAATAATAATCCCATAACACTATTAACTTTCATTACTGATTGTCTTTTTTTTCCATCTTTATTCCCAAGTTTTAATGCCCAATCAGGATTGTAAACTGGAGAAGGTGCTCCTTTTCCAAATGAAATGAATCTATGTTTATTTAAATCTGTAATTGATTTAGGCATTCCGTATTTTTCTAAATACTTATTAGATCCATATATATAATATTTAATATCTATTAATTTTTTTTGAATATAATTAAGTTTCTTAGGTCTTCTCATAAAAATACCTATGTCTGCCTGTCTTGTACTAAGGTCCAATTCTTTATCATCAAAGATTAATTCTATTTCTATTTCTGGGTTTAACGACATAAACTCTTGGATTCTTGGTGTTAACCAGTGAGTTCCAAAACTTCTTACTGTTGTAATTGTAAGTTTACCAGATGGTTTATTTTTTTGGTCTCCTAAAGAAGTTTCAACTTCTTTAAGTTTACTAATAACTTCATGAGCAGTTTTAAAAACATATTCACCATTTTCTGTCAAAGTTAAACCTCTTGCATGGCGTTCAAAAAGTTGAACTTTAAGGTCTTGTTCTAAAGATTGAATTTGTCTGCTTATTGCAGATTGACTTAAATTAAGATTGATTGTTGCATTAGTGAAACTTCCTGCTTCTGCAACTGCGTGAAAAATTTTTAATTTATCCCAGTCCATTTATTTATTTAGATCAACAATATACCGTCCTGAAGTTTTTCCATTAAGCATTTTAGGATATATGTCTATTAGCTCTTCTAAATTTATTGTTTTAATTGATTCTTCTAATTTATCAAAATCAACAAGATTTTTTACTTCATTCCAAACAAACTCTCTTCTTTTTATAGAAGCTGTAACTGAGTTAATTCCCCAAAGTTTAACACCCCTAATAATAAAAGGCATTACTGTCGTATTTAATTTATAATCTGCTGCGTTTCCGCATGCTGCAACAATTCCATTATCTCTAGTTTGAGAGAGTGCATTTGCAAGTATTTTTCCTCCAACTGTATCAACAACTCCATCCCACAGTCCTTTGTCTAGTGGTCTTGCGTCTTTATCTAGATCAGCTTTGTTTATAATATTTTTAGCTCCTATTGATTTTAAATATTCTTCATTTTCTGGTTTTCCAGTAACCGCAGTTACATCATATCCAAATTTACTCAAGATCATTACAGCAATACTTCCAACTCCACCTGAGGCTCCTGTAACTAAGACGTCTTTAATTTTTTCACCTAATAAAATTTCTTCTCTTGCTTTTATTGCAAAAGAACACAACAAAGCTGTCAATCCAGCGGTACCTAAAATCATAGCTTGCTTAGATGTAATATTTTTTGGTTTTTTAACTAAAAAGTCTCCATTGACTTTTGCTAATTGAGAATAGCCTCCAAAATAAATCTCTCCTACTCTCCATCCAGTAAGAATTACTTCGTCCCCTTTTACAAATTTAGAATTATCACTTTCTAATACAGTTCCTGAAAAATCAATACCTGGTATATGAGGAAATTCTTTTACTAATTTTGCACCATTATTTAAAATAAGTGCATCTTTATAATTTAAGTCTGAAAAATCTACTTTAACAAGTACATCGCCATGTTTTAAAAAAGATTTATCTATTAATTTTACTGCTCTAGTAAAATTTTCACCTTCTTGGTTTAATATTAAAGCTTTAAAATTATCTGACACAAGATTATTTAGTAATAAATCTTAAGTATCTATTTTGAATACTTAGATCTTCTTTAAATTGACCTAAAAAATAATTTGTGACTGTTGTAGCATTTTCTTTTTTGATACCTCTCATCGTCATACATTGATGTGCGGCATCAATTGTAACAGCAACACCTTTAGCATCCAATGATGTCATTAATGATTGAGCAACTTGCATTGTTAGTCTTTCTTGTGTTTGTAGTCTTTTTGAAAAAACTTCAACCACTCTTGCTAATTTACTTAGTCCTACAACTCTTTGATTTGGAATATACGCAACATGAGCTGTTCCAACTATTGGTGCCATGTGGTGCTCGCAATGACTTGTAACTGAGATATTTTTCTCAACAACCATATCATCGTATCCTTCAACGTCACCGAATGTTTTTTTTAAAATCTGTTCAGCATCTTGAGTATAACCACTAAAATATTCTTTATAAGCTTTAACTACTCTCTTTGGAGTTTCTAATAAACCTTCTCTACTAGGATCCTCTCCTAACCAATTTAAAATAGTTTTAAATGCTTCTTCAGCTTCTTTATCTGAGACTTTGTTAGCATCTAAATTTTTATTAACTGTATCTTTTACTAATTTCATAAAGTCCGTTTATACAGTAAATTCTCATTTTTAAAATATTTATTATATTAATTAATGTGCTACATAATTACATAATTATGTTTAAAAAGAGAGAAAATATTGCTGAAATAGAAGAGGGAAATTTGCTATCTCCTAAATTTAATAATGATGGATTAATTCCAGTTATCACAATGTGTGCAAAAACTAGAGATATTTTAATGCATGGTTACATGAATGTTGAAGCATTCCAAAAAACAATAGAAACTAAAGAGGCACATTACTTTAGTAGATCTAGAAAACAAATTTGGCACAAAGGTAAAACTAGTGGATTTACACAAAAAATTTTAGAAATAAGAATTGATGACGATCAAGATTCTGTATGGTTAATAGTTGATATTGGTAATGGTTCTAGTTGTCATGTTGGTTATAGATCGTGTTTTTACAGATCAATTCCTCTCGGTAAAATTGTAAATAGTAGAGAAATTGAAATGAAGTTTGAAGAAAAAGAAAAAAGCTTTGATCCCAAAGTTGTATATAAAGGTCAACCCAATCCTACTAAAATTTAATGAGTGATAACCAAAAAAATGTTCTAGGTGAAGAATTAGAAGAGTGTTCAAATAGTCCTTTAACTGGATGGTATCGAGACGGATGCTGTAATACAGATGAAAATGATAATGGTATCCATACAGTTTGTGCAAAAGTAACTACAGAATTTTTAGAATGGTGTAAAAAAGATGGTAATGATTTAATTACACCACACCCAGAAAATGGTTTTCCCGGCTTAAAGAATGGAGATGGCTGGTGTGTCTGTGCAAGTTCTTATGCAAAAGCAGTTAAGGCAGGAAAAGGTTGCCCAATATATTTAAAAAGAACCCACGAAAAAACTTTGAAACTTATCTCAATAGAATCATTAAAAAAATATGCTATTGATCTTTCTTAATTGTAAAAAAAATATTATGTTTTTATAATGAAAGAATTATTCCTATGCTCAAAATTAGAAAGCTGGCAATAATAAAAAAGATATAATTTGTTTTATTTTCTTTTTTTTTTTCTTCTCTAGCTCTTGAGATAAGAAAATTGATATCTACCTTAGTGGGGATTTTATCAATATTTATTTTTTCGATTCCTAAATCATTTGTTTTTAACTGTTCTGCGCTCATAAGGGGGATTTATATTTAATTCTTTGTTAACAAACAACATTTCTAATAGTCATTTTGGGTTGACAATGAACTATTTTGTGTTCATTTTGGGTTTATATAAAAAATTACCTTAAATAATAAATGATTAAAAAAATTCCAGACATATCTAAGCAAATTAATAATGAAGAAATATTAAATGTTTTGATAAATCAGTATTCTGAAATCGGTCCACTATGGACAGGGCATCAAATGGAGTGGACTAATACAATTTACCAAAGCTTTAAAGATCATGATAAATTTTTAATTGTTATTTATTTAACTAAAAAAACATTAGATTTTTATTCAAGAAATTTTACTAGAGTTTCTTATGATGAATTCTTTTTAAAAGATACTTTGGAAATAGAAAAATTTAACGTGAGTGAAATAGCAGAACAAATTAATATTCCAAAAGAATCTGCACGAAGAAAGATTTTAGAGTTAGAAACAAAAGGTGTTATCGTAAGAAAGAAAAAAAAAATTATAATTGATAGATCTGCATTTCAATTTTTTAAACCAATAAAGTCAATTCAAAGAATGAGTCGTTTTTTATCTAAACTTTCAAATATGTTGTCAAAAAACAAAATTTTATCACAAAAATTAACTACAGATAGATTAGAAAAAGTTATCAAAGATAATTTTTCATATGTGTGGAAACTTTATTATGAAATACAAATACCAATGATGATTAGCTATAAGAAAATTTTTGGAGACATAGAAACTTTTGCTATTATTGGAACTTGTGTTGTTAATCAACATTATTTATCTTCTAAAAAATTAAGTAAAAATAAAACAAATAGACTAGAATTCATCAAAATTCTTTATTCAGATGTAAATATGCAAGGACTCAATGCAATGTCAATTTCTGATATTACTGATATTCCAAGGGCAACAGTCGTAAGAAAATTAAAGGGATTAGTTGATAAAAATTTTTTATCAATTGATGAAAAAAAACATTACAGATTAACAGGTAATAGTTTGACAATATTCGCTCCATTACAAAACCCTGTGCTTAAAAGATTATCAGTTTTTTCAACTCAAATCTTTAATTTAGCAATTTTATAATTTAATAATTTAATAATAAATTTTTAAGTACTTTTTTTAATGATAAATACAAAAAATATCGAAGTTACCATCATCACTAATGCATAAGCTGCTGTAGGCACGATATAAACCATTTCATCAAATAATTGAGTTGAAACAAATACTGCCAAAGTTCCATTTTGTAACCCACACTCTAATGAGATACATCTTTGCTGTGCAACTCCTGTTGAAAAAAATTTGGCAACGTAAAAACCTACAATCATCATCACAATATTAAGTATTAATGCAATAAGGCCTGCACGCACTATAAAGCTTATAATTTTATCCCATTCCTCAATATATATAGCAATAAAAACTAAAACAAATAAAGCTACTGAAATTCTTTGAATTAACAAAACATTATTTAGAATAAAATTTTCAGCAAAGTGTCTAATAATCATACCCACTATAACTGGGACAGTCACAACAAAAAACATTTTTAAAGAAATACCCATCATAGAAATTTCTTTTAAAACATAATCAATATTTAATAAATCAATTGAAAGAAAAATAATAGCAGGAACAGATACAATGCTAATTAAGCTTATAATAGCTGTAAGTGATATTGATAGAGCAACATCCCCATCTGCAAATTTAGTAAGTATATTTGATGTAACGCCTCCTGGTGCTGCTGCTATAATCATCACGCCTAAAGCAAGCTCTATTGGAGTATTAAATAATTTAATAAGTGTGAATGCTATAATTGGAAGCACAACCATCTGACAAATAAAACCAACTAAAAAATCTTTTGGAAATTTAGCTACTCTTAAAAAATCCTGAATCTTTAAGTTCATTCCAAGTCCAAGCATTATAAGTGCTAAACCTAGTGGTGCGATTCTTGTTACTATTTCCATATATTAAATAATCCAATAAAAAAAATAACCATTACCTATAATGAGGTGAATTAATACCCCAAAAATAATCTAAATAATCTATCTATGTTTTTTTTAAGATATAAAAATATTACATATTTCCATATTTGGGGCCCCCACCGCCTTCCGGGGTTACCCAAACTATGTTTTGAGACGGTTCTTTTATATCACAAGTCTTACAGTGAATGCAGTTTTGAGAATTGATTATAAATTTATTTACATTATCTTCTACCTGAACTTCATAAACACCAGCCGGACAGTATCTTTGTGCAGGTTCGTCAAATTTCTCTAAAGTATAATTAATTGGTAAATTAGGATCTTTAAGTTTTAAATGAACAGGTTGATTGTCTACATGATTTGTTCCTGTTAAGTAAACAGAGCTAGTTTTATCAAATGTAATAATACCATCTGGTTTTGGATATTCAATTTTTGGCATTTGATTTGCTGATTTTAATGTTTCATGGTCAGCATGCTTATGTTTAAGAGTTAAAGGTAATTTTCCTCTAAATAGAATTTGGTCTATTCCTGTAAATATTATTCCAAGAATTAAACCCCAACTAAAACTAGGCTTAACATTTCTAGCTGCATGTAGTTCTTCATATACCCAACTTTTTTTAAATTTATCCTCATAAATTGATAAATCTTTATTGTCTTTTAATTTTTCAAAAATAGTTTCTGCTGCAATCATTCCGCTTTTCATTGCTGTATGTGATCCTTTAATTTTTGGCATATTCAAAGTTCCTGCATCACAACCAACCAATAATGCACCTGGCATAAACATTTTTGGCAAACTTTGTAAGCCACCTTCGATCAAGGCTCTTGCTCCATAAGATATTCTTTTTCCACCTTCAATTATTTTTTTAATTGATGGATGAGTTTTAAATCTTTGAAACTCATCAAAAGGAGAAAGGTAAGGGTTTTTATAATCTAAACCAATTACATACCCTAAAAAAATTTGTTTGTTTTCAGCATGGTAGATAAAACTTCCACCATAAGTATTATTATCTAAAGGCCAGCCTGCTGTGTGCATAACCATTCCTTCTTCATGGTTTTTTTCATTAATTTCCCAAATTTCTTTAAAGCCAATTCCATATTGTTGTGGATCTTTACCATCTGATAAATTGAATTTTTCTATCAATTGTTTTCCAAGGTGTCCTCTACAACCTTCTGCAAAAACTGTAACCTTTCCTAAAAGCTCTATCCCAGGTTCAAAGTTATCTTTTTTGTTTCCATTTTTATCAACGCCCATATCTTGGGTTGCAACACCTTTAACCGATCCATCATCGTTGTATAAAATTTCATTTGCAGGAAACCCTGGGAATATTTCTACCCCTAAAGCTTCGGCTTGTTCAGCAAGCCATCTACATAAATTAGCTAAACTTATTATATAATTATTATGATTTTTTTGTACATTGGGTAATAACCATGTTGGCCAACTCAACGATTTAGTTTTACTTAAAAATAAAAATTTTTCTTTAGAAACTTTAGTTTTAACTGGTGTTTTTAATTCCTTCCAGTTTGGAAATAATTCATCTAAAGCTCTCGTTTCAAAAACATTACCACTTAAAATGTGTGCACCAATTTCTGAGGCTTTTTCTAATAAGCAAACATTTAAGTCTGGGTTTAATTGTTTAAGTTTAATAGCTGTAGACAACCCAGAAGGTCCTCCACCAACGATTACCACATCATAATCCATTGCTTCTCTAGGCATATATTGAATTTTTACAGTACTAATTATTTTTGTATAGTGTTTAATTTGTTCAATTCTTCTAAGAATTGAGGTAACGCCTCAAATAAATCAGCTTCTAGACCATAGTCTGCGACACTAAATATTGGTGCTTCACCATCTTTATTTATTGCAACAATGATTTTACTTTCTTTCATTCCAGCTAAGTGTTGAATTGCACCAGATATTCCAACAGCAATATATAAATCAGGTACTACCACTTTACCAGTTTGTCCAACTTGGTGTTCGTTACTTATATAGCCAGCATCAACTGCTGCCCTTGATGCACCGATTGCAGCATTTAATTTATCAGCTATATCAGTAATTAGTTTAAAGTTTTCCCCACTTTGCATTCCTCTGCCACCTGAAATGACAATTCTAGCTGTTCCAAGTTCTGGTCTATCAGATTTAACTTCTTCTCTTTTTATAAATTTAGAAGATGTAAATTCATCAACCGCATCTACTTTTTCAATTGATGCCGATCCACTTGAAGTTACACAAGGTTCAAATGAAGTGGGTCTAATAGTTACACATTTTTTTTCGTCTGTACTTTTAACTGTAGCAAATACATTTCCTGCATAAATAGGTCTTAAGAATGTATCAGGAGATATTACTTTGATAATATCACTAACTTGTGATGTATCTAATAGAGCGGCTACTCTTGGCATTAAATTTTTACCAAATGTGTTTGCTGAACTAATTACATGAGAATACTTTTCAGAAACCTTAACAACTAATGGTGCAAAGTTTTCAGGAAGAAAATTTTCATAATGAGCAGCTTCGACTTGTATTACTTTTTTAACCAAAGGTATTTCAGATAAAGATTTTGCTACATCTGCACAGTTATTTCCAATTAAAAGTGCATGAACATCTCCATCAATTTGTGATGCGGCAGTAATTGCATTAAGTGTAAAAGCTTTTAATTCTTTATTATTATGTTCTGCAATTAATAAAACTGACATTATATCACTTTCGCTTCGTTTTTAAGTTTTTGAACTAATTCTGCTACACTAGATACTTTAATTCCAGCTTTTCTTTTTGGTGGCTCTTCTACTTTAATTTGTTGTACTCTCGGTGTTACATCAACCCCTAAATCTATGGCAGTAAATTCTTCTATCGGTTTCTTCTTTGCTTTCATTATGTTTGGTAATGAAGCATAACGTGGCTCGTTTAATCTTAAATCACATGTAACAATCGCAGGAAGATTTACTTCAATGGTCTCTAAACCCTCATCAATTTCTCTAATAACTTCTAGTTTATTATCTTTAATATTAATTTTTGAAGCAAATGTTGCTTGAGGCCAATTTAAAAGTGCACTCAGCATCTGTCCTGTTTGATTACAATCATCATCAATTGCTTGTTTACCCAAAAAAACTAAATCTGGTTTTTCATTATCTACAATTTTTTGTAAAATTTTTGCAACAGCTAAAGGTTCAACAATTCCATCTACTTTAACATGAATTCCTCTATCGGCACCAACCGCTAATGCTTTTCTAACTGTTTCTTGAGCCTTATCTTCACCAACAGTTACAGCAACAACTTCAATTTCTGTTCCTGCTTCTTTAATTTTTACTGCTTCTTCAATAGCATTATCATCAGGTGGATTTGTTGACATTTTAATATTGTCAGTAACAATACCTGTACCATCTTCTTTAACTCTGATTTGAACGTTGTAATCAATAACTCTTTTTACGGCGACTAATATTTTCATTATGCTCTTAGTAAATTATTTTCAGGATCGTAAGGACTTTCCTCTAAGATGGTACAATCATACATTTTACCAAGAATATCAATTTTCAATTTTTGACCAGTTGTCGCAATCTCTGGCTTAACCATTCCTAAGGCTATTGATTTTCCTAATCTAAAACCATAATCACCCCCCGTAGCTCTACCTATAACTTTTCCATTTTCATAAATTGGATTATTTCCCAAGACGTCTGCATCATCTATATTGTGAATTTCTAGTGTTACTAATTTATTTGAAAAACCTTTTTCTCTCCATTTGTTTAGGGCTTCAAGTCCAATAAAGTTACCTTTGTTAGGGTGAATAAATCTATCCAATCCTGATTCGTAAGGTGAATATTCAATCGATAATTCTGTTCCAACAAGTTTATAAGATTTTTCAAGTCTCAAACTGTTCATTGCTCTAATCCCATAAGGCTTAATACCTAAGTCTTTACCCGCTTCCATTAATTTGTCAAAGATATGGTTTTGATATTCAATTGGATGATGAAGCTCCCAACCAAGCTCTCCTACAAAATTCACTCTCATTGCATTAACTGGTGCATTACCAATATCTACATTTTTAGCACTTAACCATTTAAAGTTTTCTTTTGAAAAATCATCTCTTGATACTCTTGTCATTAACTCTCTGGCTTTTGGACCAGATACAACAAGCACACCCATACTGTTGGTTAAATTTTCAAATTGAACACTCCCATCTGTTGGCATCCACTTTTGAATCCAATCATGATCTAACCTTTGATTTGATCCTGCAGAAACCAAATAGTAGCTACCTTCTGCTTCTTTCATAATTGTAAATTCTGAATGAACTCCACCTTTAGTATTGAGAGCATGACACAATCCTATTCGCCCAATTTTCTTTGGAAGTTTATTTGCAACTAAATAATCTAAAAATTCTTCAGCACCAGAGCCTTTAACTCTACATTTTGCAAATGCTGTCATGTCTAAAAGACCAACATTTTCTTTTACATTTTTGCATTCTTTTTCAATTGCTTTGAACCATTTAGATCTTCTAAATGACCAATCATCTTTTTGTTCCATTCCATCTATTGCAAAGAAGTTAGGTCTTTCCCAACCAAATTTTTGACCAAATACAGCTCCTAAAGCTTTCATTCTATCAT
>Ga0209091_10000354_pt1 | contig 44597 bp, 41 predicted proteins | sample ArcticOcean_MG_C_6_FD_187438 | JGI IMG/M metagenome (GOLD analysis project Ga0209091, IMG submission 187438) | Marine microbial communities from western Arctic Ocean - ArcticOcean_MG_CB8_128 (SPAdes) (version 2) | ecosystem: Environmental > Aquatic > Marine > Oceanic | place: Arctic Ocean...
CTATACGAAGACCTCAAATCGATAACACGGGACGCGGGAACTATAGACGTGTGCGTAAATCTCATATTTATGTGACTATTCTTGTGCCCAATGACAATAACTTTAGTCTCTCTCAATTAACTCGCAGTGATTTTGAACGTAGTGATTGGGAGTTGGGATTCAAAGTGGCTGAAATGCCTGGTGATAATTATGTATCGGAAGAGGGAGGTGTTGTGAAGAGTGGCCTTTTCACAGTCGTAAAAGGTAAGGGATTTTGGAATGATTATCGTCCCAAATGGTATAAATAAAAATACCAACTTTATTTTAAAATTTGTTTTTATAGTTTAGGATCTACGTGACCAAACAATGGCAAGTTTGGTATTGTTCCTACATTATACATTTGCCTATACAAGCGATACATGCATTGGAGAAACTCGGGAGTTGAATATGCATGCCAATCCGAATTTGACCGACTACCACGGGTCATTCCCACAATGATATTATAAGATCGATATATCGTTGGCCCCTTTGCATTGAATTCTGCTTCCGACTCCATGTCATTCACAAAGTGCCATAATTGTTCTCCCAATTTGTAGTACACGGACGTGGGTACTTGTTGCCACACGGGCTTATTCTGGTAGTTGGTGAATAAAAATTCCACCATGTACATGAACTGCTGTTTATTTTTGTAGAATTCTGGCACATTTAAGGCAGTGGATATAGTCAACGGAGTAAGAGACATTTTTTATTATAGTCATGTTATGTAATCAAAAAATCACTTATGTGTAATTTATTTAAATATCTGCTACTCTAATCAAATGTGGGTTTCTTTTGTGTCGAATACTTTTGAGGCTCCTTTTCAGGAGGTGTAGTTCTTTAGAAGATTTATGCAGCATTTTTATACACGCAGCTTGTTTACGTATGGTCATTTGTTGTTTGTTACACGCCGCGTTGAAATTCTTCAAACTTTGAAGTAAAATTCGGTTTTCTTGTCCTAATGCTTTTTTTTGTTTGTAGATGCGCAAAAAACTGACAAGGGCATTGTCACGCGCCCCGTGCACCATTTTACTGAACGCCGCGGCGTTTTTCTTTGTTTGGACGAGTTCGCGTTTCGTTTTGCGAACTTCGCGCTGGAGAGCACGCATATCACGAGTGTTAGACTTGACCATGTTTGGTATGAAAATACTAGAATAGAAATTAGAATAGAAAAATTGAATTTTGGTGGGAGGGTTGAAAACGATAAAAATCCGATAAAAAAATTATAAGCTGATGTATTAATTTGACTTTAGTGTGTCCAAATGAAAGGCCATCCCACCAAGAAACAAGTACAAACCAAGAAAAACAAAATAACTTATTTTTCTGGTTGTGACAAAGCATTACCACAAAATTCAAAAAAGTAACACTTATAATAATTTGTATTCAAAACAAAAATATTCCATATTTAAAATACTTTTAAATATATGTCTATACCTTATGATGTTATACGCATTATCCGTTCTTTCTTACCATGGTCTAGTCGTTGTCGAATGATTTCGAGACAATGGCTTTACGAATCACTTCGAAGACAAATTAAACTTACGAGATGGAGTTCCAAGAAAAGAATGTACTCCTATATGAACACGTTCGGTCAGAGATTTTCCCATCGTTCCTGGTCAAATATATCCAACTATTTGAAAATAAAACGCAAAGCACGCAACTCGCATTTCAGACTGACTTGGCACGCGGCAGTTGTCAATTATATGCGTACTCACTGTAATGGTTGTGGGCGCAAATCGCGGGCAAATGTATTTGGTATTCGTATTTGCCGTCGTTGTCAACGAAACCCGTATTTGAAATACAGTTATATGGTGACAAAGGGACATGCCAGACGTATGGGCATATCACAATCAATTCTTGACACAATACCCTACCACAAAATAGATCAATGTCATCTTCGGTTTCGATATCTACTCGACCGTCATCACGAGAACTGAAATGTCATCCGCTCCCTTATTGTATTCAACAAATTTCATTTGTTCTGTGGGAACAGAACTACGCGTGTCTCCGTCGTTAAACTTTACATCATAAGTTCCATCGTCTTTTTTTATGTAAGATTTACATGGATAAAACGCTGCACCTGTTTTCCATCTCGCAGAAGTGCTTTTCATCGTTTCAAATGGATTAACATCAAAATACAATCTGCTTGTTTCGAGATCCACATCATTGTTGCCCTTGAAATCTTCCTGTTCCGTAGGATTGAAGAATGGCCTCGTCCACCGTTTTTTGGCTTCGTTGACAATGTCAGCGGCTTTCACTGCATGGTCTTTTAAAAGACCATCTTCAGGATGTACAACATCTGAAACACCATCAGATGTCATTACTAAATGAAAAGGACCATCTGGTATTCTGGGAATAACTAATTTACATGGGGGAAGTCTTGCTATATCAGTATGTCCTACGAATGAACATCCTGCAATTTGTGCGCCTGTGGACCAATTAAAGTACTCTGGCCTTTTGTCTACTAACATTGTGCGACCATCGGGTTGAGGATCCATACATGGGTATTTTTCGGGTTTCATAATAATGCCAAGTTCGACGCCTTTTTCTTTCCAAGTAATTTGTTTCCCTGACGTTGACTCACATGTTCCTTTGCCAGCATCCACTGCTTGTCTAGAATGATGCGGTTGTTCGTGGAACATTTTACCTTCCTGGTACACTGTACAAGAAGCATCTCCCATGGATATCACTTCAAGTTTTCGCTCAAAGAGTGAATACAACGAAATGACCACCATTGCGCCAGTATGAGTAAATTGACAAAGCTCAATGCACATCTGCATGCCTGCGTCCACTCCTGATTTAAGTACAGTCTTTAATATGTTACCAGAATTTTGGCTTAATGTTTCAGCGGCTGCTGAACCACTATGACCATCTCCGACCAACATGGCCACGTGAGTATCTGTCTTCTGAAACGCAGGAACAACATCTTCCCCTTTGCATAATTGACAAATGTCAGTGGTTACAGATATCGTGTTCGACAAACTCGAAGCTGAGCAAGTGACTTCTGGGTTTTTCAAAGAGCTCTGTTCATTTTTAGGATCTTCTTTCCTCTCTCCACAACTCTTCGCAGCATGGGTAAAAAACATTTATATTGGATTCGTCGTAGTTTATAGGGTAAAAATATAAAAGAACCCTAAACAAAGTATATGTTAAATCCAAAGTATATGTTAAATCCAGATGTTATTTTTTACATTTCCACGTTCTTAACCCTACCCGAATATTTACAAGCGTCATCTGCTTGTCGGGAATTTGTTGATATAAAAATACTACGCTTAAAACGTAAACAATGGTGTATACAACGATGTACGGTACCAACAATAAAACCAGGTAGGTGTTCAAACGTGGAATGTGGTCGACAAAAACTATATTGTATATACCTAAAACCATTGGAGAAGAACATCGTTTCATTGTATTGTGGTCCTTGCACGATTAAATTTAAAAATATAAACACAGTACTTCTTTTATGAATTAAAAATCTTTACTTGACTGGCCACATTTGATAGCTTCATTTGAAACTTTTTTGCATTTAAAGCACGGTTTCATGTTTTTTTTCGTGTATTTCGTTACGTTCAAAATGGAGTGAATATTTGTAATGTTGATATCCCCTCACAAATAGACCTTATTGTTGTTGGTATTGGGATACACGATGCTGAAACGACAGCTGCCGTGAATTCGTATAAATCTAAGATAGATGTAGCCAATGCTAAAACGTTTCGTAAAATTAAAATGATTACAAAGGCCTTATTGTTTGCGCTTTTGCCATTACATGAACAAGATGAACGGGTTAGTAAATATTATAAATTATCACAAAACATCAACATTTAAACGATTCCTACATTTTTAGAAAGACAATTCCTAAATATTTAGAAAAACAACAAAGTCCAGAATGTCTTTCCCGTTGTAGGTCGAATACACTTCAGACCATGGTATCCGTTCTCGGATGCCTAAATCTCGTATCACGGATAACTTTTTGTGATGTTTAATATTGTCGCGCAACGTGTGCGCCTTTGGTGTCAAAGGTGTGATAAGGTCCAACATTTCAACAAACTTGCACTTACGTTAGCTACCAAATATCCCCGAATTAAAACGATTGATTTTGCAAAAACTGTCAATTTTAAATCGTTGGATAATGAGCGCTTGGGAGGGGATTCTAATGAACATTACGGAAATATAATAAGATTAGTAGAGTTACAAGTATTAATGTTTAACACGGCCTAAACGTGTCCCCTTAGACCGCTCGGGCAAACTGTAGTAGGTGCTCCACGCGCTGGAAAATCTGCTTTGGTTTCCCAGTGGCTCGGGCATGAATTCTGTGATTCGTATTGCGCAACGTCTTGCGCTACGTTGAAATTTTATAATTAAAACTCTCTGTTTGTACAAATTTTCGGTGCTACGATTGTCCAAACATATATACTAATTGATAACCATTGTGATACGATACTCACCCACATTTGAGCATTGCTTTTGTGGCCAGATACTGTACCCCAATTTGTCAACAACATAGACATGTAAACAGACCCCGTTGCCATGATCGTATGAAATATAACCATTGATTGTTCATTCTCTTTTTCTTCCACTTCGGTTTCTTCTTCGCTTTCTTCATCTACTTCAATAAGACCCTGTTCAAATTCTCCTTCGTTTTCTTCTGTTTTCATAGACCAATCTTTTGTTCCTGCAGAATAACATGTCCATGCCAATGAAATAGACGTTACAAAACAGGCGAGTGTCAACTGTACATCTGTTTGTTTGCCAGGATTACATTCATCCGATGAAATAGACGACCAACATAAATATACTGCATATGCAGCCACAATGCACGATGTTAACAATGAACTTTCCGTTTCAGTGTTTAACTGAATCACTGTTGAAAAAAGAACCAAAAATACCGTGACAGTCGTAAAAACTTGTTGACGTGTACAATAGTTGTAGTTTGCATATAATAAAACGATGCATGTAACAATACTTGTTACGAGGAATCCACATATTGACAGAAGTAACTTTATTTTCCAGTTTGAGGGATTATCACCAACAAAATAATTATTCCAATGGAAAGCAGCATCAATAAATGATATGATCTGCGATACCAAAAAAATTACAGAGACTACTCTCGCGATGTGAACAAAACTGTCTTGACCCACAATTGGAATGAAAAAGAAGCCTATTACAATGACAATTAACGAAAGCAATTTCATTCCCCATATTCCTGTGTGAATTTTTTTTAAACACAAATTTCCAAACGCGATTAATATGAACCATATCGAAAGTCCAATCGAAATGCGGTATACGGCATTCTCTCCTTTGCACGCCGTGACATCAATGCCGGGGATATCTTCACATCCAACATTAAAAGAATAAAAATTAAACGAAGGCGCACCCCATTTTTGAAGGATAAATGCGACCAAAGTCATCACAATTAAAATTACCAAGTATATTGCATTTGCGACTTTCACTGACATTTGACCATCTTTTAACACACATTTACCCATTTGACAAGCACATGAAGCAGTTTCAAATATGGCACAGCATAACCCCATTCTGTGTTGTTTTTAAACGCTTTTATACATTTTTTCCACAAGAGTATAAGTGAAGTAACAGTCAACCAGCGATTGAATCTTACTCATGGTTCATAGTAAATTTTAAGTTTTGTTGGTATAAATAGTTGGAACTGTGTAGGTAAAATGCAACATTCTACGTATCATACACATGAAAAAAGAAGTTTGGTCCATACAATTCGATGTGCTGAAGGTACGGAAGGTAAGGGAAAGAAGAGAGTCCATTTATATTGTTGTAAAAATGACCATGTTATGTGGTACGTCAATGATACTGGCATTTGTCCTTTTTGTGGATACAATAATAGTAACAATCCACGTGACGAATCTCCTACAAACCCTACATAAGCTTTAACTATCAAACTTTAATTTTTTGATTGAAAATGTATCTGTATTATATTTTTTTCCTTCCAAAAATGTCAAGAAAAAACGGCCGTGCGTACAGAGCCGAGAAGTTTTTACATCGAACGAAGGTCGACGTTAGCTTAAAGAACAACCAGCAATAATAATAAAATGGACTTTTATGAAGTTTATGTGAAAAAAAGTAGATATTATGTACCAGGTATTGAAGATTCGTTCTCAGTGTGTGATACTATTTTTTATTGACAAAATGGGCTATTTCTGGCATACTACCGATGTGAATCAAATCTACTTTTCGTGTCGCTGACCGAGAGTATATAATAGCCAACGTTGTCATACAAATGCAAACTGAATTTGTTCCTTTACAAGAACAAATACGTACAAATCCTGGTACATATATTTGTGTAGGATGTTTACTTATTACTCATTTAATATTGATGACAGTATTGGTCACATCAGTAGCCGTCATTGCGCCAGAAGTGAAGACGACATTATCAGACGTCCAAGTGATCATGCCAGAGATGCGAAGGTCTTTATTGGAGCTGGGACAACTGATACCCGAAATTAAAACGGGAATGAATATTCTTTCCCAACTTTGTACAGATAGTGAAACATGCCATTAATAAATCTGTGGCAAATCAAACTCTCAAATACTACGTATAAATCACACGACAGATAACTCAAATGAATTTACCTCCAGAATGTTGGGCACACATTCAAACATTTTTAAAAATACATCATTTTCGCCGACCTTTTAAAATATCAAACGCAATTCGACAATACGTCACCTTCAGAGAAAGATGTCGACGTGCCAAACCTTTGCATAATTTGTTCACCAATGTATATAGAAATTGCGCAGTCAATAGATGCACTGCCTCACGGGGAGCGTTTCGAGATTTTATAGTGTCACCGTATTGCGTACAACATGCCTGTGAATGGTCCTGTCCCACAATACTTTAAAGCACCGTAAACGATAAACATAAGTGAAAATGAATATAAAATATAATTAATATGTACAAAATATGGAAGTATTACTACAAAAAGGACTTGAAATTATGTACAATGTTGATAACCCCACATGTGAACAACATCACCAACTTGAATACTGGGAAGAAGGTCAAACCAAATTGAAAAAAGTTGGCCAAATGGTACACAAGATGCATCCAAATTTGACCGACATGATCGATTTTGCGCAAAAAAACGTTCCCAAAGAATATCATGGGAATATCAATCACGCGTGGAGTGGCATTGGTGATTGGTTGGCTTAATATATTTATATATTCAACATCGGCATATTTGTGAGTTCAAATGTCAGCACTGGAGATTTGAGCAATTGTTCTTTGTTTGAAAGTTCCAACCATTGTATACAACAAGTTTCAGAACAAAACTGAAACACTTGATGTGAGACAAGAGCGCCTTTCCATTCATGATTTGAACGAGTGGCAAAACAATGGGCGCATTTCCGTAGGATTGGTATTCTTTCTTTCTTTTTTTCTTTCCGTGGGCTGCAGCATTCGCGGCTAGACGCACAACAATCTAACATTTACAAATAAGAAATTCTTTTATATAGTTAGCGTCATTGATTCTGGTTGTGTTACTGTGGAACCAAAAATATTTAAATACCATTGTTTAAACATTAGAAAAATAGAACCAAATATCAGGGTGTAATAAATTGTGTATGCGAGTGGCATTTTTGTATTTTTATGTGTATATTTATATAGAAAACTGTATGTTTCGTTCGTTAAAAGAACCGTCCGGAGTCGAACCGGAGTTAAATGCCACCAGGCACGATTCTAAAAAAAAATCAACGGGTGCGCTTTGGTCAAAGCCATTTCGTTAAAAAAATGGTTAGGAAAATGGGATTTGACCAAAGGCACCACGCTGTGAGCAGGATTCGAACCTGCGCGGGAAGCATCCCAGTAGATTTCAAGTCTACCCCCTTAACCGCTCGGGCATCACAGCAAAAAAAAATGTTCCGTATGGGGCTTGAACCCTGTGGGCAAAAAAAAAAGAGAGAAAATAATTAACCTTAATAATGTCAAAACATCAAGCGAAACATGTAGCTTACCATGACCTTTGGCTCATAAGACCAATGCTCTGCCAACTGAGCTAATGGAACAAAATCGCTGCGCCACACAGCGTGTGGCATCTGTGGGGTTTGAACCCACGAAGCATTACGCATCTTAAGTGCAACCCCTTTGACCACTCGGGAAAGATGACGGTAGTTCAAACTCATTTAGGAGTGTACAGCTATTATACGATTCGAACCACAGGCATTTTCATACTGCTCTACCCTACCTATAACCTATCCAATTTACAAATATCCCGACGACCTATATACCCTAACTTACATACTTAAAATGTTGAACTGTGGTGGTCCTAACCTGTTTGCTTGTGTAGCTGTTGAAAGATTCGAACTTTCTCGTTTTGCAAAAACTAATGTGCAACCATACACTAAACAGCAAAAAAAAAACCAACCTCACCTGCAACAAAAAAATATACGGGGAAAAAAAAAAACTTTTCAAACCCTCAGTAATTAGATAGTGTACAATAGTTTTTTTTTAAATATGTTAAATCAGAATCAAATAAACTCTAGCAACAACAATAAAAAAAACATCGGTGAGAAAGTGTATTATATTTTTAAATGTCAAACCAAAAATCATATATGTGTAACAATAATGAATATAATAAAAATGAAAAATGAAAAATGAAAAATGAAAAATGAAAAATGAAAAATAAATGTAAGATATTTTATCTTTGTTCTTTAAATACGCTATTTCAGAAATAAATGTTATTTAGTAGTTGTGCAAATAATAGTATCTCCTACAATCTCTTTCGTGACAAGCCAGTGGAGTTAAAAGCATGATAAATACCAAGAATAAAAAACAATAACACCAGAAATAGGAACTCTTTTCTTCAGGTGGATCTCCAAATGTAATTACATTATCTACCATCCTACTGCTTTTTTCAATTTTTTTCCATTCTTGCTGAGTAAGTTTTAGTGTGATCATTCCGTCGTCCATGTTTGATTTTTAATCCGTGTCTTTTATATCTATTTTTTATATTTGTGCATTGGGATCGTAGCCATCGCAGGGTACGTCTCCAAATGTTCCACAACTAATCTGAATTTTTGAATAATATGTACATCACACGTTTGTGAGCCCGTTAACTTTTGTGCGTCTGTGCGTGCGGCTTCTTTAGGGTCGCTTTCATTCTCAAGGTACAAGTTGCGAATACCTGTGGAATTACCATACCACAGGGGACAATTATAGGAATAAGTATACACGTCCATTTTTAATCAAAGAAAGGTTCCTTTTATATTTATTTTTTACTAGGGTAGTAGGATTGTAATGCACAAACTGCAAGGTCCATACTACTATCGTAATATTTTGTCAGCTCGACTTTACTGCATTGTGGCCCTCCGCAGTGGTCATGGTTGGCTAATTCGGATTTACGTTCCGCATTTGCTGTATTCCAACGTCCCAGAGGAACTGGTTTAAGTAGTGTCCATAAATTATTAAAATGGTCAAAGCAGCCCAACACGCGATCAAGTCAGGCCATGGTAGATACACAAATATGAAATGCAATCATCCAGTTCGTGACATACACAAAAATAAACAGTTTCGAGTAAAAGCATGTGAAAATGGACACACAAAGTTGGTTCGTTTTGGCGACTCTCACATGAAAAATAGATCCTATGATCCCAAACATCGCGCCTCTTTTCGCGCAAGGCACAAATGCGATCAAAAGAAAAGCAAACTTACAGCGGCTATTGGTCCTGTAAAAAATGGTAATATATTAAAAGTTTGGCAGTCGATGAACCCAATATTAAGCCTATAGATGCTGCGCCTTTGCGAAAAATGGTGGCATTCGATGCCAAATGCGATTTGGGTGCTTTTGGCATAGCGTTTATTCTTTCATTAATTTTATTCTCTTCTTTTCCTCATTCTTTTCTACCAGCTTTCTCTTCTTCTTTAAACGCGTCTCTTTCAATGTAGAAAGCGATTCACAGTATACTGGCTTTTTAGAATGAAAGCGTTCAGCCGCATGACGCCAAGTAACAATGGTAGAAGATTTCCAATCAGTACCAACCGCTTTTTCTCCCATTACATAAAGGTCGCCTTCTTTCAACGTATCAATAGAAACACGCTCACCAATCGGTTCAAAACGCTGATAGGCTTGGTAATGAAGGCGTAAAGGTTCACCAAATCGCATAGCGACAACGATACGACGCTCGCCATCGCCATGGAAGCCGATTCCAGCCTTACGATGGTGATAAAGATTGCCTTCAGCATGAAGTTCTTCCGCTTTACAACCAAGATATACGGCGAGTTGGTCACGTATTTGAGACAACAGAGGAAGTTGAGACCACGCTATTATCGTCCCTTTTCCATTGACAATATCTGGAGCTTGGTATTCGGGTCCAAAACACAAATTTCGTCTCGCTTGAGCTGTTTTAACTTTTCCTCTCATCAATTTTTTCCCATCCCAGGGCAAGTTAAAAAGTTCCTCACGGACGAGTTTGGGGTCTACGTTGAAGCATTTAGCTGCTGCAGCGTTTACAACAAGAACAGAAGCGTTTTCGTGGTGTTTAGTTCCTTCTGGAAGTCCGTCGTTCAAGTTAATCAATGTTGTTTCGGACCCTTTCGATTCAAAGTTTTTTTGAGCTTCGGCCAATTCTTGGTCGAAAAACCCGTGTTCAGCCATTTGGCCGTTCTTATCCATTCCAGGGCCATTTTCTGTCACTTTTGACCAAGTTACGGTGATTGAACACGTTACGAGCTCTCCTTTGGGTCCAGGGGCGTGTTTATACGTGGTTTTTGGTTGAGTTAACATATTTGAAGAAAGTTCTTTTTGTATAAGAATTTTTGAATAGAAAGTTCTGATGAGAAAAAATCTTCAAGAAATTTCTATTCTAAAAAAGAACACAAATGGACAAACTTGAACAAATGATGAACGACCTTCGCGAACACGGCTACGCTATTATGCCCTCAGTCCTTGACGAAACGGAATGCAATCGACTTGAAAATGGATTCTGGAACTTCTGGGGACATCTCACGGATGGGAAGATTCGTCAGGACGACCAAAAGACATGGAAAGAGATATACAATTTTTTTCCAAATCATGGTATGTTGATCCAACATTTTTCAATTGGACATATGCAAGAAATATGGGACTTGCGTACCCATCAAATTGTCCTGGACGCTTTTCAGCGTATTTGGAATACTTCTGACCTTACGGTTTCGTTTGACGGGGCATCGACGGGATTTGCTCCTGAAGTTACTGGTCGAGGCTGGCACAATCAAGACTGGCTTCATTTGGATCAATCTCCTCAACGAAACGGGTTCGAATGCGTTCAATCCTGGCTCACTGCACATGACGTAGGTCCAGGAGACGGTACTCTGACGCTTTTGGAAGGTTCACACAAGCTTCACGGTGCATTTGCCGAACATTTCGGGCTCAAAAACGACAAACAATATCGCAAAGATTGGTTCAAACTAGAACCTGAACATGTTGCTTGGTACAATTCACAAGGTTGTAAACAAATAGCTGTCGAATGTCCCAAAGGTTCTATGGTGCTCTGGGAGTCACGTACTGTTCACGCTGGACGTGCTGCGGTTAAAGGCCGCCCCGTTGCACGCAACAGAATGGTGGCTTATATCTCTATGATGCCAACACCACAACTCAAAAAGCACGAAATTGTCAAAAAACAACAAGCCATTCTGAGTGGTCGTCTTACGAGCCACTGGGCGGCACAGCACGTCAAACTATTCGCAAAGCATCCAAGAACATACGGTAAGGCTCTACCACCACCTGTGGCGTACGAACCTCCCAAATTGACGCTCAGAGGCGCACAATTGGCAGGATGGCACCAAAATCCCGAAACTTGTCCTTTGCTTTTGGATAATCCACGAGAGCGCCTCGAAGCATGTCAGGCAGTAGTACGTGCGTTTGAAGACGCCAAAACGAAACGCAAGCGTAAAAGAGATGCTTATAAAGGTTTGAATAAGGTAGAGAAACAGTAGATAATACATATAAACCCTTAATTTTATCTACAACAAATAATTATTTTTTATTAGGGAACATTTTTTCATACGCTTCTATGCCCATTTTAAAGGTATAACCCCCCTCGTGCACCATATCTTCTTTATTTCCACTTTTATATTGATTTGAATATCGTTCAAAACTCCACCAAAATCCATCCTCTGGTATATTTTCGACGAGGCGAATGGACTGTGATTCAAACCATTTAACAATGTCTGATTGTGATTTTTTTATTAGAGTATGTACGCAGACGCCATTTAAGCCTTTTGAACCGAGTCGAATGGTGAAATACGAACTTGTTCCTCCCACACGTGTCCATCTATTATTTTGTAGAGCAAAAAAGTACGACATTGTTGTTTGAACAGATATTTTTTTGAATAGATATTTTTTTGTTACACATATGATATTCCTGTTCTGTAATTAGTTATTTTATCAAAATGGGCGATACTGTGATTGTCTACATCGCTGGTAAAGAAATGGCAAGAGGGCGTACTACACCACATGGGCATGTGACACACAATCAACAAACCTATTTATCAGTCACTGATTTTTACATCGATTCAATACACCGTATTCGCGGTGATTTTTGGTGGCACAACGACAAACAAGATTATAATAATTGCTACAGAACCGCGTTGCATGAAAACTAATTGTACACATTCACGGTGGTAAACACCGAATACACATAACTTACATTTATAAACACAATCACACAATATAATTCTGATAACGGTAACACTATGGACGTGAATATGTACAACATTGTTAATGACCACATAGTAGTTGCACCACACAAATCTTTGTATGTCGCACGTGTCCATTTCCTACGAAAGCATCTCGCGTAACAAAAAAACAACGTGTCGACTAAACAGAAACACGAGAAAAGAAACGACATGACGATTCTGTCTTCCAATGCTTTTGACATTTGTGATAGCAAGACGAAGACAAAAAGTGCTAAACAATCTTTAATCCATTGGTAAACAACAAACATGAATGTTCTCCACCAGTCTGTTTAAATATAATCACTGGCAACTTCGCATTTAAAATCGTATAAATATGTTTCTTAATATTAGGAATGGTTTTTTTTATTATTCTTGGTATAATATTTTTGCTACTGATTGGCACTGTTTTTCCCGAATTTATTTTTGTTGTTTGAACTGACTGATATTTTTAACGTGTTTACAACGTTAACAGCCAAACAATTACGGTAATTTCACGCGCTTTCGAGTAACAGCTGCAAAACTTGTACAAATAACAAAAGAATCTTTATATAAATGTACACACTTCTGAAGCTAAGTCGGTGGCAATATTCTTGCGCGCGAATAATAAATGCGTCGTCAACGTCAAAAAAAGTTTCGTACACTCATCGTACACTCACAGTGTCTTAACACTAACTGGAATGCCGTTCTAGTTCCAACCCTCTCAGCTTTTATTTTGTAATTGTATCCTGGTGTATTTTTCCCAACAATGCAATAGTGCCGTTGCGCCCGTGGGTAATCCAAAAAAATAGAAAATAAACATATAAACATGTATGCAAGTAATTATATTTTAAAATGCCTCACAAAGATTTGCGTCGTTTTCCTTTTTTTACTGCGTGTATTTGTATCATTATCTTGTTGGTGACTGCTCGACATCACGCGCCTTCCAGACGCAAAATTAAACAAATATGGCACGGACGTATCTATTGGGAGTCGAATACGACTCTATTGCGTTCAACGTCCAATACAACAAATAACCCTACCATTTCCAGTCCATCTAACGCCGAAAATGAACTCAAAAATGTTAACGATGACAAAAAATCGATCTTTATGGTGGACGATCGCCCTTTTTCATATTGGCAGCCGACCTTAGTGTCAGCTATAAAATATACTTCGAGTGATTGGGGTATAGAGCTCTTCGTTTCAAAACAATATGACCAGTTCGCTCTAGTCAAAAAATTTTTAGATTCAACTGGCCGCCGAACGCGTTTGAATCACTATGACATGCATTTCAAAAAAAAAGATAAATCTCGTTCCATTAACTCTCTGTTAAAACAAGAAACGTTTTGGGAAACTATTGAAGCAGAGTCTATTTTTTTCATACAGCCAGATGGAGTGGTTTGTCGAAATGGCATTGATGAATTTCTGGAATATGATTATGTTGGAGCCCCTTGGGCGCATCGTCCGGACGGTCTTGTTCAAGGGAATGGTGGTATGAGTCTTCGCAAACGTTCTTTCATGTTGGATTGTCTTAAAAACTATCATAAACATGACAACGATCCGGAGGATGTTTATTTCTCAAACTGTGCTAAAGATCGTGGCGTTTCGGCAGATTTAGCCACTAGTAAGCGTTTTGGCATGGAAGCCATTTGGAGTAAAGACTCTATAACGATTCATCAGTTATATTTTCAGTCTAAATTAACTTTGGGTCGCCCAAAGGCGAAAGTTGTTGAAGATATAAGTGCCATATGTCCCGAATTTATGGAAATACCCTATTTTAAGGCAATATTTGATATTGCGAATGATCTTCCGACAATTGGGAATAATCTTCCCCTTTTAAATATTTTGACAAGGACTACTTCATCGAGAGTTGAACAATTCGACAGGCTTTCAAAATCTATTGAAAAACAAACGATAGCTCCTCGTCATATTATATCTTCACAGGATCGAGCCACGGACAAAACAGATATGACTGACATTTTTTTCGTTGAGCATGAAAATAGGGGGGCTGGATGCCATAAACAAGTTTCATTGAGTGCCGGAAAAGGTTGTTGTCCATATAATAAACACTTGAATGTTTTGAAAAATCAAGTTAAGAAAGGCTGGGTCCTCATACTTGATGATGATTCACTGATTCTATCCAATACTTTCGTCGAAAGACTAACAAATCATTTGGAAAAAACAAAAACAAACAAAATTGTTGTTTTTCCCGCAAAATACGGACCAAATAATCGTCAGCTACCAGCTGCTCACCATATAAAATTTGGAGATATAGATATGGCAAATTTCGTCGTACATATCTCCAATATACGTGATTATACGTTTACTTCAGATTGTGGAGGCGATTTTAGATTTTTGAAACATTTGATGCAAAAAGGTCTCAAGGTGGATTGGTTTGACATGAAGGTTGCCATACATGCGAATACAAATGGTGCACAGCAGGGAGTTTTGGCGGCAAGTCAAGAATGTCCATGTTATGAACAGCGTATTGATAAACTTGGTGTCGTGGGCGTTGACCCTCGTCCAGCTTTATTTAAAGGGTTATTTGAACGCCACCGGTTGGTATGTGCTGTATTCAAACATAAAATAACACCGAGTGGTAATTGGTTATATTTTGGTCCCGAAAAAACACATATTTCAATATTGCGTCAGAAATGGCCAGATGTGACGTTTACTGGTATTGATTATTTTGCAGAGGGATACCAGTATGAAAAAAATACGTTACAGGGCGATGTGCAAGATTTATACAATATTAAATCAAATACTTATGACGGTATTATCATATTGCATGTGTTGGAACATGTGGCGTCGATAAAAAAGTCTCTTTCGGAATTGCATAGAATATTAAAACCAGGTGGAAAGATAATACATGAAACGCCTTGTCAAACGAATTCTAAATCTTTTAAATGTGATGGTCATCGCGATAATCTCATATGTAAACAATTCGATCATTATTGGGGTTATAATTGTGACGATTTGCATGATTTAATCTCAACAGAATTTTCATGTGAAAATATGGATTTTTCGGATACAATAATAAAAAAATATGCAATGATCCATGAAAATTCTAAAACATCGGTTGAACGTGGGATTTGTACGAAAACTATAAAAGATTTGGTTCCCAAAGTAAAAGAATGCGCTCTTCTATTCTTTGGTCTTGCCAAACACTTCAACGATATTGTCTTTCCGTCTATTCAAAAGTACATCCTGAATATCAATCCAGATTGTGATGTCTACGCACACACGTACGATATCAAGAATATTACGAATCCGCGCAACAACGAAGACCACACGCCTGTGAATCCACTCGAAGTGTATTCAATGACAAACAACGTTCAGCTCGACACCCTAGATTTTGTTTCAAAAGCAATAGATTTTGAATATTACCACAAAAACTACGTGCAAAAAGATGGTGTTTTCCCGTGGTCAATGGACAATAGTCTTAAGCAGTGGTATTCTATACAAAGAGTATGGGATTCAATGCCAACTAAGTATGAGCGTATCGGGCTTTTCAGATTGGACGTTTTATATACAGAACCCATTGATATTAGTGACGGAGATGCTGTTATTCCAGATTTCCTTCATTTTGGCGGTCTGAACGACCGCGCTTTCTATGGCCTTTATAAATGGGCTAGTCAATGGGCGACAACCCGTCTTAAAAAGTTGGCTATTCGCAGCAAAGAAGAGAATATATATGACATGCACGCGGAAACGTTTATGAAATATTTAATGCGTGATGTCCCCGTTGAGTTGAAGCCCATGTGCTTTAAACGAGTGCGTGCTACGGGTGAAATCAAACCGGACTGTAAACCTTCAGTACCGAAGACGAATGTCGAAACGAAATATATCGACAAATCTAACATCTTAATGCGAACCCCTAGTAGCCTAGAACGATTAGCAGGGGCATCCGGTTCCGACAAAGCACGCGTCGGCAATGGTAACGGATATCACGGCTACACGAGATACTACGAACGCATATTCAAACCTATCAGGAAAAGTTCCGTACGTCTAGTAGAAATAGGCGTTGAAAGGGGTCGTTCCATGAAAATGTGGCAACAGTACTTTACGGAAGCTGAACATGTCTACGGTATTGGCTATGGCAATTTTCAGGAGACACCCTCCCAAGAGTGTGATTCGAATGCGGCAACCAGAGTGAATTCGAAAACGGGTTGCACTATTTACAAGGGTGACCAGAGTGACGTCAAATTCTTAAATCATTTTATCAAAAAAACCGGAGGCAATTTTGACGTTATCATTGACGACGGGTCACATGTGCCAAGCCATCAACTCGTTTCCTTCGAGACATTGTGGCCAGCAGTCAAACCGGGAGGGATATACATTGTAGAAGACATTGAAACGAATTGGTGGAAACCGTCGGCCAAAGTTTATGGCTACAGTTTACAGAATCAGCCAAACGTCGTGGAAATATGGAAGGGTTTAGTTGAATCAGTCAATCGCGAGTTCACAAACGGTCACAGCAAACTGACGGACGAAAAGCCTGACATTTATGGAAATGTGGTGTCTGTCGAGTTTGGCCAGAACATTATCATCTTTCACAAAGCTTTGAAGGGCGAAGAGACCATGTTGTCCAAAAAATACCGATTTCAAGAAGGGTATTTGCCTAATCAGAACAATGGTATTGATAAAACAACCACAATATTTGCTCCTAAATCGCGTTTTGGCAATGGTAAAGAGCGAGGCCTAACAAATCAACTCTGGCAATTCTTGGTTTTCTGTAAACAAGTTCCGGGTGAATTTATTTCACTTGAAAGTATTCGATTTAGGGGTTGGAATGAAGAAAATCTACAATTCGATGAAATTTGGGATGTGGAACATTGGAATAAAAATAAACCAGTGTCATTTCCGCAAATTGTAAATAAAAAGGCCACGCAATCGTTCAAAGTTAGTCGTATGATGTCATCGTCTGCATATCGCGACTGGCGAGGACAAGAACCATTTAGTTATTCAAATTTGGAGTTATATAGAAGTTTTCTTTCCGCTTTGCAACTTAAAGCCAAGTTTAAATCATCCGTTGACAACTGGAAATCTCAACAACAAGGCCCATATGGTTGTATTCATGCTAGAGTCGAGAAAGATATGGGTATAAGTAATAAGCATATGGCAAGTCGAATTAAATTAAAGCCTCTATGGTCAATAATGAATGATTCGCCTCTTTTAACTAAGCGTGTTGGATTGATGAAAATGGTGGCGGTACTTAACCAAAATGATTTAGAAAACGACGATTTAGAATTCATCTCACATAATAAAGACCCATGGGGTCGCCCATTACTCTCAACTCAGTCGTTACATGTCAACGATGTTTTTATAAATAGCGCAATAGATCAATATGCATGTCAACAGGGAGAGCTTTTTGTCGGTTGTCAATTTTCCAGTTTCTCATATCAAGTGGGCCATTTAATGGATTTTAGAAATAATCCGGTGTTTATGTATGGTAGAAGTGCAATTATAACACAAATATCTCAAATGTCAGATTGGAAATGTTTGGACGACAATAGTTGTCTGAATGAAACCCCAATCAATTTAAATGGTTTGATTCCAAGTGTATGTCTACCCATTGTTACAACTGAAATGGGGATTTTGTTGCGCAGAAAGAAGAATAGGAAATCGGATATTGTAATTCCACCCATTGAATCTTCAAATAAATGTTTAATAATGCCAAAACTCTCCAAAAACATGTTGGAGTTATACGACAATGTTTTGGGAGTTCGAATGGCTGACGCCCCTGAAGGAATAATTTATGGAGACCTACATTTACACAAGAATGAATATACAATGGTAGGCGTTCAAAGACTCAATAATTTTGTGGCTGCAATAGATGAAGTCAATAAAAAAAATATACCTGGTTCCATTGTTGAATTAGGCGTGTGGAGGGGCGGCGGTATGATGGTAGCATCCCAAATGAATAACGAAGCGGCTCAAATGTCTTTAAAAAAACGCGAATTATATTTATTTGACGCATTTGAGGACATACCCGGTTATGGCTCTAATTCTTTTGTAAAGTATTTACAAGTTGATGAATCTTTTGTGAAAGACGGTTTTCTCAAATTTGGCGTAATGAACGAACACGTGCATTTCAGGAAAGGACTATTCCAAGACACTGTTCCGTCATGGAATAGAAATGACAAAATAGCCGTTTTGCGTGTCGATGGGAATTTTTACGATTCGTATCAGGATGTAATGTACTACATGTATGAAAATGTTCCTTTAGGCGGAATTGTGATTTTTGATGATGTTATGGCTGATCATCCGGGTGTTTTGCGATTTTGGAAAGATTTTAAGAAAGAACAAAAACTCGTTGAAGAATTTAATCGTATTGATAATGGAGGCGGATGGTTTCGTAAAATTAAAAGTATTAAAATTGATTGGAAATACTTCAGGGCGCCTCAGGATGTGAACAGAGAAGTTTCCTGTCCATCACACATTCACCAATGTCATCCAAGCTGGTCAGTCAAATACCCTCGCAAGTCTACAGCGCCTAAATTATGGGATAAGAAAGACAATAATAAATACGACGAAGTGGCGGCGATTATGAAAGCGTTGGACGATCAAGGCATAGATTCTTTTTTAATGGGTGGATCAGCCCTCGGCGCACATAGAAATCATGGATGGATAGTCGGGGATAAGGATGTGGACCTTATTGTTATGAGTACCAATACCACTGAGATAAATCATGCATTGAAAATTGCTGGATATATCTTCGGTAGGACGACCCCTTTAGCCGGGTCTTTTGTTTTACACAGCGCTGGATTTGGTTATCATATAGACCTCTGGTGTCAAAAGAAACAGGGGACCAACTATATGGATTTGTGGCTATTTGAAGAAGTTTCGGACGATGAAGTGCAACTTATTGGATATGAAAGAGGTGCGCATCGTTGGTGCAAAATGCAATGGAAGGAATCGTGCTACCCATTTCCAAAATCATATCTCTATCCTGTGAAATACGTACCATTTGGCCCGTATTTGATGGCGACGCCGAGTGAAAAATATTTGGAATCGAACAATCAATATGGTAAAACGTGGAATACAAAGTGTGGCGGGTGGTCGCGGGGTAATGTTGATTGTTCTAGATATTATAATTCCCAAACGTTTGTATTTTGGTCACAAGACAAGGAAGGTAATCGAGTGGCAACAGCCAAAAAAGGCAATAAAATTCAACACCAATTTGTTGTAAAAAATGGAGAATTTACACCTATACCCAAATACTTTTTTTTATATTCGGAACCACGATGTTACGCCGCCATTCCGCATGTGATAAAAAATGCTTTGGGCCAATATAATTTCAATTTGATTTTTCTATACTCAGAAGAAAATAAAGACTGTTTAAAATTAATGATTGAAAGTGACACAAAACTCAAACAATGGTTTGATAACAAACGTTTATTGACAATTTTCGAAAAATCCATGGATTCGACACAAGGCATTTATAACCCAAATAGTTGGAACAACAAATTATACACGTCTGATACGTTCTGGTCGGAAATGAAAAAATACGGGGATAATGTAATTACCATTCAATCCGATAGCCTCATTTGTAAGAACGAGTTGCCAGACTTAGACGTTGATTTTATAGGAGGTATAGGTTACATCAATCCAGCGCCATCCACTAAATTGTTTGATAAAATAATGAACGGCGGACTTTCTATTCGAAACATTGACTGGACAATTAAATGCATTCGTTCTGACAGAGGTAAATATGTTGATGATTCGTTGTTTAATAAATGTAAGCGCAAACCGGTGTCTATTTTGTCGGCGCTTTCGTTTGCTTCTGACAATGGTACTACAAAATGTTTTACATGGAAAAATAATAGAGTATGTCCGTGGGGCGTGCATAAGCCTTGGGTGTTTGCAAAGGGGTCCGATTATGAAGAATTGGAAAGAAATTGTCATGGTCTTAAAACACTAAAATCTTTACAAAAAAAAACCACAGTATCAAGACATAAAAACCTTGAGTTGGTTCCCGCAGTGACTCCAAGAAAAGTCGAAACGACGGTTCCTATATTTGTGAACGTGTTTATCAAGAATACAAACGATCTTCCAAGAGTGACGTCATTTGTTCAGAAACAATTAGATATGAAATTGCCTGAACATAGCCCCATTTATGTAAACTCTATTGGAACGCGTATCAGTCTGGCTGATACAACAACCGAATTCTATGAACAGGGTTCCGAGATGATTACTCTGCGTCACATTTGGGATTATTGTACGTCAAATCCTGGCCGCAAGGTTGTGTATTTGCATTCAAAAGGTTCATTCCATGCGAAACCTGAAAACGATGTACTTCGTGAGTTTCTAACTAGAGGTGCGCTCTCTAAAGAATGTAAATCTATGCCCGAAAGGTGCAATGTCTGTTCTAGTCGTATGAGCCCAGTACCACACCCACACACGCCTGGCAATATGTGGACTGCAAAATGCAGTTATATTTCAAAATTGATGGAACCAACTCTTTTTAAAGCCAAGATGAATAAGTTATTAAGCGGGGATAATAGCTGTCGGGGTTCGGGTCGATATGCGTCTGAACATTGGGTACATTCTCATCCAAGCGTAAAACCATGTGATTTGTATACAAATTCGAATTACGTTTGGAATTATACCCCCGTTCCCAAAGGAGATTTTGTTAAAACTCTACAGACTGTACCACGGTTTGATATGACAACATATGTTAAAAAAAATATCTGTAGTACCGACGGCCAAGTTTTACAGCAGAGGTTGGACGAATATGAATATTTGTATCAAATGTATCCGTCTAAAGATTGGTGGGGATGGCGCATTTGGACACCCCCCGGTTGGCCGAAAAGACATGTATCCGAAAAAATTATAGATAATTTGCCGAAGCAGAATTGTCTACCCATTGACACAACAGGCGACCACACCAAAATTGTCATTCCGACAGACAAAAGACAGTGTTTAATAGAAAGTTCGATGTCGGAAAGGGTTTCTAAACTGTGCGACAGTGTTTTAGGTGTGCCAATGGCAACCGCGCCTGCAGGAATAATTTATGGGGAGATATTTTTAAGAAAAAACGAATACACAATGGTGGGTGTACAAAGACTAAAAAATTGGGCGGCGACAATGGCAGAAGTCAACCGAAAGAATATACCCGGAGCCATTGTCGAATTAGGCGTGTGGCGAGGCGGTGGCATGATGGTAGCTTCTGCAATTAATATAGAAGCACCTCATCAGCGTGAACTGTATTTGTTCGATGCGTTTGAAAAAATACCTGGTTATGGCACAGGTGCTTTTGTTAAATATCTACAAGTCGCGGAATCGTTCGTAAAAGACGGGTTTCTCAAATTTGGCGTAATGAATAAACACGTGCATTTTGTGAAGGGTCTCTTTCAAGAGACTGTTCCATCATGGAACAAACAGGACAAAATAGCCGTTTTACGTGTCGATGGAAATTTTTACGATTCGTACCAAGATGCCATGTACTACATGTACGAGTCTGTGCCCGTAGGTGGAATTGTCATTTTTGACGACGTCATGTCTCATACAAATGTGATGCGGTTTTGGAAAGACTTTAAGAAAGAGCAAGGGCTCGGAGAAGATTTGAATCGCATTGATAAACACAGCGCATGGTTCAGAAAGGAAAAAGATGTCGTACTCGATTGGAAATATTTCAGAGCTCCACAAAAAGAAAGAGGGCAAGAAATCAACAAAAAGGGCCCTTGTCCTGTGCATATTCGTCAATGCCACCCGAGTTGGCCGAAAAGACCAACTAAAACCTATCATTCGTCAAAGTGGGAACAGTTATGGCTTGACAACATTGAAGAATGGCAAGCGACCAAAATATGCGAGGTATTGTCAGAACAAACAGAACAAATACGCGCGTTCATGAAAGATACGTGTTCGGCTTCAACAAATACAGACTGGTGTTTGATTGACGACAGTGTTCATCAGGTATGGTACAATACCAAAAATGGCCAGGTTGTTACACAAAAACCCAGTAGTGTCAATGTTGTCCATGCTGTCACACCAATCAATTATGAACACATCGTATATGTCGGTGGAAGTCTTAGCCGATACAGATATTTAGACTTGGTGTATCAAGAACACTTTTCAAACCGACTGACTCCAGAATTACTAATAAATGAAAAACAACATAAGACGTGGGCACAGTTTTATAAATATTCTACGGAATTATTTGAGGGCGCAATGGAGTGCGACTGCTTTAGAAGTCAACAATGGAATATCGATACATTGTGTGAAAATCGTTATTACAAGAGCCCGAAGAATCCAAAATGGTTGACATATATTCAGTGGTTTCATAACAGTCATGGTCACACCACGCCAATATTTAACGAAAATGTCAAGCTCGATTGGAAATATAACATATTTGACACGGTTAGGAAAAAAATTATGCTGATGAATCCGAAACCTACACATATTGTGTTCAATAATGGTATCTGGGAATATTCTTTTGACATTAAATTATTATTTCAAATTGTGCGTGATTTGGGGGCGATTCCAATGTGGGCTGAAACTTCGCCCAATTCCCCCCATTTGACTGATAACGATAGGAAAGCTCATGAATTACTTGGAGACGATTATATTCCATTTAAAATAAAGACCATACCAACAGATTTTTTTGATAAACTTCACTTTTCAAATTCTCTTATTTATAGAAAATGGAATAAAAATATACTGGAACGAATACATCAACAAAGAACAAAGATTTGGTCGTATTTTGAACTGCCAGACGGTACGCGCGAATACATAGAGCCTCTCGTATCGCACTTGCGTCACCCATTAGCACAGTGCTTGTTTGGCGGCACGTTTTTTGTCGACAGGTCATATGTTTTACCGGGTAATCCGGGTTCCTCGAAAACGTTTTTATTTGATGCCGGAGCTTCACACTGGAGTCAGGGAGCAGGAGGCCCGTCTTTAAGTTATTTCACGTCTGTATGGAAACGTTACGGTTTTGATTGGTCACACATTGAAGGTTGGGAAGGCGGTACAACCGTAGCCAAATTCGAAGCTACCGTTCCACAAGAATGGCGCTCCAGAACTCATTTCCATCAAGAGTGGATTTCAACATCACCTGATAAACAACCGTTTGTACCGGACGTAATACGGTCAGTGGTTTCCAAGGAAGATTATGTCGTGTTCAAATTAGACATCGATTCAAAATCAGTTGAAACTGCCATCGTCGATTATTTGTTATCTCATTTAGATGATTTGGATTATATAGACGAATTTATATGGGAACAACACGTGGACAATTATCTTATGGCCCCGGCATGGGCCCATACCCAAGACATGTCAAAATCCATAGCCGATTCATATCAATATTTTCTCAAATTAAGAAAATTAGGCGTAAGAGCACATTCTTGGGTGTGAATCCAATTTATTAATAAAAAAAAACAATATATCATTACGTTTTATCTACAAAATGTCTATTCTTGTCACAGGTGGCTGTGGTTTTATCGGTTCTAACCTTGTTCATTATCTGCTTTCAAAGGGCTGTCATGTCGTCAATTTGGACTGTATGTCCTACAACAGTCGTGCGCCCGATGTTCCAGCCGAATCTGAATACGTCTTTATTCAAAAAAATTTGAGAGACGCGAACCTTCTTAAAATTCTTGTAGACCACGATATACAGTACGTGTATCATCTCGCTGCACAAACACACGTGGACTTGTCGTTTCGAAATTCCGTTCATTTTTCACAAGATAACGTCGTGGGTACACACAACTTACTAGAAGCCGTCTGCAAATACGGAAAATGCAAACGCTTCGTACACATGTCCACAGACGAAGTGTACGGCCAAGTGTTTGATAACGTCACCGAAACGGCTATCATGAATCCGACAAACCCGTATGCTGCCACGAAATGTGGCGCGGAAATGCTCGTTCGTGCGTACGGACATTCGTATGGCCTCGAATACGTGATTGCGCGCGGAAACAACGTGTATGGGCCGTGTCAGTATCCAGACAAATTGATTCCTATATTTTTGCGAAAAATGTTCAAGGGTCAGCCTTGCGAGATTCACGGCGATGGAAACGCTCAACGCCATTTCGTGTTTGTTAGAGACGTGTGCGAAGCTCTCGAAACAATGATGTCTTCTGGAACCCCCGGAGAAGTGTATAACATTGCATGTCCTGATGAATTCTCGGTCAATCAGGTTTTTGATATTCTAAAATCGGCCACCGGTTCAGAATCAGAAAAGGTAAATGTTTCTGACCGACCTTTCAACGACCAACGGTACCATATTGATTGTTCGAAACTCTTAGAACTCGGGTGGTCTCCCAAAGTGTCTTGGGAAGACGGGCTCGCAGAGACCATCGCGTGGTATCGCGAACACGGTGACACCTACTGGCTAACCAAGCCGCGCTGGCTTATGTATGGCGCGCGCGGTTGGATAGGACAAAAATATTGTTCGATAGCTGCCGAACACGTGGAACTTATCCACGGGAAGGCACGCGCCAATTGTCCAGAAGCCGTTCGTGCCGAAATGGATGCCGTTGGTGCGGAGCACGTTGTGTGTATCATCGGACGTACACATGGCCCGGGATGTGGTACTATCGATTGGCTTGAACAACCGGGCCATTTACGCTACAATGTACGCGACAATCTATTCGCGCCGTTCGTTCTGGCGACAGAATGTCATCGTCGAGGCATTAAAATGACCTACATGGGCACGGGATGTATCTTTAAATTCACTGACGAACAAAAAATATTTACCGAAGAAGCACTCCCCAACTTTTTCGGGTCTTCATATTCGATAATCAAAGGATTTACAGATCAAATGATGAAATTGTATCCCGAAACAGTTTTAAATTGTCGCATTCGAATGCCCATTTCCTCTGACAAGTCGCCGCGTAATTTCATTACCAAGATTACGACCTATGAAAAGATTTGCAGTATGCCAAATTCCATGACGGTTCTCGAAGAGATCCTACCCATCATGGTAGATATGGCATTGAATGAACGAACAGGCACATATAATATGACAAATCCAGGTCTCATTTCTCACAATGAAATTCTAGAAATGTACCGCGAAATCGTAGACCCGGATTTCACCTGGAAAAACTTTTCACAAGAAGAACAGCTCAAGATTTTAGCAGCAGACCGCTCTAACAATGAACTTACCACAAAAAAACTTCAAAATTTGTACCCAAGTCTCCGTCCTATTAACATAGCCGTCAGAGATTCATTGATAAATATGAAAAACTAATTAATTTCTATTATTTACCAACACCTTTACTTTTAGACTAAACTCTTAAAAACTAATTAATTTCTATTATTTACCAACACCTTTACTTTTAGACTAAACTCTTAAAACTATTGATATCTGCTATATAGCTTCTGGCTATAGCAATGAACAATTCTTTATACAACTCGTTCGGCCAACTAAAGTCTTCCCGCGTCAAACGCTTAGGGTCATCCTTGTGAAACGACTCGTGCAATTTCCCTCGGCGGACATTCCTATCATTTATTCGTACAAGCTATTATACGAATACAGGTTGGGTTCTGAGTTTTATAAGGAGCAAATTTGTTTGATTCTTCTGAAACCTTTAGAAGAAACCCCATGTCAATCATTTTTTGTTTCATTTTCTCAAAGTTTATAAATCGTCTATAATGGGCATTCGCATATGTTGTGCCAGCCCAACTTTCATTGTTTTCATTAGCGCCTTCACAAAGCATGTCTTTCGTCGAACGGGCTTCGATGGCAATATACTTACAGTTTTCCAGCGCAAACTGAAGTACCGTATTTTCTATTTTTTCACTCACTGAGTGAAGTGAAAATCGACTGTACAATAAATCGTGTTTGTTTGAAAGTTTTTCCATAGATTGATTATGAAACTTAACAGTTTCTGTATCATCCGGTTTATTTGCAATGTCTAAGGCAGTAACATTGTAACGTGTTCCCAAAAAATACGCGTCTTTGCCATCCCCACATCCTATTTCAAGGACTGAATCAATTTGTTGTTCAAAATGTGTCATCACGTATTTTGAGAATAATGAAGGCTGTTCACGAATATTATGTGTTTGGTAATATTTTGTCCAATAATCAATTTCAGACATTTGCAAATAAACATTCCCATATATAGTCAAATATGCAAATTAAAAATATGAACCATCCGCGTATAGATTCAAATGAGCCAGTATTTCATTAATCTGCGCGGTATTCGCATCTTTTGGCAGCAACTGTTGAATAGAATTTTCAGTAATTAGTCCATTTGTATCTCGAAGTGCATCCATAGCTTGTTTCGCCCGGGGACACCATCCATATTCTTGATTCGGGTTTGAACGATAACAATAACGTGGCTCATCTAATTTTTTAGCTCCTGCAATAGACATTCTCCAAGAAGGGCCATATTGCCAATACATTCGTTCCACACTTTTTTTGTGACATCGCAATTCAATACCATTCATATAACACCTACACATGTCGGATGCTTGACTAGCAATCGCATGAACATACCGTTGGTTCATTTGTAAAGTCGTGCTCATACACGTTCCAGAATAAATATTTGCGTAGTTTGTATTATGCGCATGTCCGCTTCCGTAAGTTTGAATACTTACATGCATTCCAATCTTTTTCAATAATTCCTTTAGTAAGGACGCCGGGTATTCCAAATATATGTCTATGTCCCCGTCTGCCGTTATGTAAGCAGAATCGCGCGCTATACCTAAAGCAGTACCATCCGTCGGAAAATACACAATGCCATGTTTGTTCAACAAACCAAACAACTTTTCAAAATGTTCAGAACAGCGATGGCGTGGCTTGATATCTTGGCCAAATGGACAGTTAGCCACAGTACCGTTATACGTTTTAGAAGATACAATTCGGTCTTTACGGTCCTCCCATACGCGTTGAGTATTCGATTCCCACCAACGACTACAAACTTTTGCTTTCCACGTTGCTGATGTCTGTTCATCAATACAATTGTCACATGGCGCAAATGGTTTTATAGACTTTACACGCTTCACATACATCGAATACCATGGCGTCGATTTATATCCAGGTCGATATTCTGGCTTACAAAATGATTGTTCTGTTGTGATGAATGTTTCGGATATCGGCGAACCCCTTAATTCTTTATACAACTCGTTCGGCCAACTAAAGTCTTCCCGCGTCAAACGCTTAGGTTCATCCTTGTGAAACGACTCGTGCAATTTCCCGCGTACTTTTGTTTTCTCTATTTGTTTCCGCATTTCTTCCGCGACAGTCGGGTCCACCAAGCCACGCATCACCAACGACATGGGCCATATGTATTGTGCCGGTGTGTGGGGCGAACCAATGCCCTCTGCTGCCGTACCTTTGTAAAAGTAAGGATTCTTCGACGACCATATCCATTCGTACGTATTTTGCCAAATCACATGATTGTAACCTTCTGGGTCGAGGTAAGGAATCGACAACAACGACGGCACATTGGCATCGTCCATTTTATTGCACCCACCAAGGCCATCTACTTCATAACAGTACCGCTTCTTACCATCGTTGTCCGTCCACGTCCCATGCTCTTGGACCCCCGTTAAAATCTGTTGCCGCAGTGTCCTGGCTTCTTTAATATCCGGAAACATTTCAGAGACATATTCCAACGCTTTTGCAGCAAACAAATTGTCAGGTACGTGGTATCCATACGTACATGGGTCGTCGGAGGGACGAAATCCAGTCCACGTCATCCCAGTCCATTTCACTGGAGTACCAAGACCGTTTCTTTTTAATTCTGGATACCTGTACGGCGATTGCTCTTCGTGATATTGCTCCACTTGCCACGTTTCCACCAACAATTCGACGGACGGGCGAAATGTTTTAATTTCAAGTTGGTGTTTTTTCCACGCATGGTACAACAATCTCAAAAAATAACATCCAGAATCCAATTCGTAATTACGTGTACCCACCCATTCGCCCCGACCCAACGTTTGCATATGGCGATTTAGTTTGTCGGACACTTGCCACTTTAAATTGTACGAATTGGCATACACGTCGTGTAAAATAAATTCCGACTGCCTGTACAATACTTCAGCAATCATGCCGGGATGCGAATCTCGATACGGCCACACTTGTGCCACCGAATCGCGTATCCACATTTCAGGAATATCGCCCGTCTTGACAAAAAGACCCCCTTCTGGGTGGTTTGTCACGTACGGTTTCAAACTGTCTGGAATCGTATACTTGACGACGTGATGCTCTTTTTTTGAGGTCGGTGTTAATGTATGTCGGAGACCAGACGGTTCGTTCAAAACAGCGTACTGAACACGTGGTTCGTGTGTTTGAAATTCCTTCGCCAGTGGGTCCACCGGATATATACCCATGGTAGCGAGTACATACCAGGCAGATATCTGACCCGCGTCGTCGTTGCCTGGCAACCCATCAGGTGTATCAAAGTACAAAGTATCCAGTATCTGGTGAACATATTTATTCGTCGTAGCTTCGTCCCCGTTTTGTTTAAACCAAAACGGCACGTGATGCGTCGGTTCGTTTCCATGGGCGTATGCCCCTATGAGACCACTGTAATCTCTTTTGGAAACGGCACCCACGGATTTCGTAAACAAATCGTGCAACCTTTGTTTGAATAACTCTGGACCAAGTAAGGACTTGACCCCTTCAAACGGGGCGGACCACAGCCACGTAATAGCATTTCCTTCTGTGTACAATTCGGGATTTGCGTCTACTTTGTACGCAGAAGATGGCTTACAAAAGTTTGCACCGTTAACGCCCACTAAATATTTTGTGTCGGGATCGTAATGCCGACGATACGCCCGCGAAAGATGGCGCCATTTGGACTCTTTTGAATCGTGCAGATGTGCGGCAAGTTCGGCGGCACAACGCGCGTTTAATCCCAATTCCAATGATTGGGACACCGTTTCTTGGAATTTATCGCCACAGGGCACAACGCCCTTTTCGACAAACGCATCCAAATGACCTTCTTTGTACTTGGTTTTGGATTCCAATGTGCCAACCATGGCCTCGTAAATGTCTTTGGTCAACTGGCTGTCTGTCAGACCCCAACGCCACGCTTGAAACGCTACATTCATCGATGGGACACCCGGCATCATTTGGATGTCGAGTCCCGCCACAGTCCAGCGGGGCATAATTCCCATTGTCTTGTAATGGAATACCGATGTTTTGGCAATGTCTGTCAATACATCAGGGCGGACAAGGCGAATCACAGAGGACCATGCACGATATGTGTCCCATGTGGATAGGAACGTATAATATGTAAAATCAACCGTGTGAATGGCGCCGTCTGGACCCCGTATGCGTCCATCGGCATCGTTGTGTGTGTATGGCGACAGCAATGTTCGGTACAAGGCGGACGAGAATATTTTCCGTTGTTTCTCGGAGTGCCAACCGTGGACTTGGATTTTGTCCATCAACCTGGCCCACTCGGTGCTGGTTTTTTTGTGCAGTGATTTCCAGTCGGTGTTTTCATCTTTAAAATTGGCTTTTGCGCCGTTCTGGTCCACATACGAGATGGCAATTTTCAGTTCAATATTCTTGCCAGGGCACGTCATTGTTTGTTGTTCGTATGTACAACCAGAAGGCAGTTCAATATAAAAATGCACTGAATATGGATATTTTTGCTTTTCCCACTTTTCATTGAAATAAGCACTGCACGAACCAGTGATTGTGTTCTTTGCGTTCGTAGAAACACAGCCTTTGCTTTTGAGAAATAAATGCGACGTACCAGTGTAACGATGGATACCAAAACGGTTTCCAGCAATCACCGCAATGTTAACACCATCCACCGTGACCGAATAATAACCTGGATGGGCTATTTCGTTGCTTTTATCGCGCGATTTTTTAAACGGGCTAATTTTAACGTCAAGTAGACCCGGTATGCCAGTACCCGTTAGCGCGGTATGTGCAATGCCTGAAAACGTTTTATCTGAATATTGATATCCGGCGGTATATTCCCACCATTTGGAACCCATTGGATCGTACGAATTGACGGGAACCATATACATCATTCCAAAGGGAGCTTTGGCACCTGGTGTGGTATGACCTGTCGTTGCGGTACCGATAAATGGGTCTACGTGACGCAACGAAGGCAACGGGACTTCTGTTTTCGAAGGCATTTCACGGACAACGGTTTGACTTTTTTTGTCCCGTGGTAGGTCATGTTTAGCACCAGTAACGACAACCATTTTGTGTTTTTGTTGTTCAATCGGTCTTTTCTCTTTCAATTTGACTTTGGTGGAATTTTGTTGTTCAATTGGTCTTTTCTCTTTGACTTTGGTAGAATGTTGTTGTTCAATCTTCAGACAAAGCGCAACGTTTACATCGTCCAGGCGTTCCGTCCTACAAACAGACCCACGCTTTCGCCTCTCGTATTCAGACACCGAAAGTCCTGACGCTGTGCCCACAACACGGTACGAAATCACACAAGTATCATTCGAAATCCCTTCAAAGGGTTTTACGTCGGTGATATTTTTCAGATTGAAGTGTTCTTCATACAATCGAACGTCTTGCTCGCAACTCGAATGACAGGCACACGTTTTCGCTGCAGACATGGGCCAAAAATGCACACACATATTATGGTGACATGTTTCAAGCGTATCACACGTTGCATCCAACTCACATTTTTTCACAGAGGTGCGTAAATGCACATGCTTCCTTTTATCGTCAGGCGCGTGCCAATGCAATATAAACGTGGTCACCGACAACGTGATAATCATACAAAACAACAACTGGTCAAAGCGTACCATTCAATCGAATCTACATAGTATAAGTATATTGTTATTTAAAAATATATTGGATTTATAAAGTCGTCTTATGAGAATTGGAATAAATATCTGTTATTCTTTTATACTTTGTGATAATTTATAATATTTACTAATCCGTTCATCTTGTTCATGTAATGGTAAAAGCGTAAACAATAAGGCCTTTGTAATCATTTTAATTTTAGGAAACGTTTCCCTATCAAAATGTTCGTGAATGTATGCCTCGAATGTGCGCATCAACGAGTCGCGGTATGTGGGTGTGACTGTTTTATGCAATAATATTTCATCATATCCCAGTATAGATTGGTACACTTTGGCATAATCATACAACTGGTCGCCTGAAGTTGTACATTTGTCACCTAATTTTCCACGGGGGTCTATAAAATAATTTCGGTCGTGTTTACTCACGATGATATTAGTAAAAACAGGGTCTCCGTGAATGACCTTGGAGGATACTCCCAACTTTTGTTCTTCGTATTCGGTAAAATATCGTATTAATTCCGTATGCATTTGTTCCGAACCAGTGAGTTTTTGATATATCTCAGCAAAAGTCTCATATGATCCAGAGTATTACTTTGACTGTTTTAAATTAATGAACTAATATCACTATATAAATATATTAACCGAAATTATATTTTAACTAATGTATAACGAAATGGGCGAACTATTAGTTCACGGCCCTGTAGGACCGCGCATTTTTCGATTCTTGTTGTATATTTATTTTGTATGGGGAATATATTGTATTTGCTGGCTATTTTATTTGGCTTTTACCTATAACCCTGTCTAATTCTTTCTATAGGCCCAACCGAAAACGCCCAATATAATCATAGCGATCCCCGAAACAACCGATCACGTGTACACTCCATTTTCAATAGACAGTAGTAATATTACTACGGCCGCCACCATGCATGTTTTTATGGCGTTAGAAATTTTCTCGGTTAGGGTTAGGGGTTAGGGAATGCCACGTCGAAAGAAAAGATGCGCCTTTGCAAGCCAAGTTTTGGCCCATGCCGACGATGGCCTGGCTGGCTTTTTCATCAAAGAGGATGACATTTACAGGGGCGCAACCGACGGGTGTGGGATTCCATGAGGGTGCGCTTATACTCATGTTGGACAGGCGTGGTAATCAAGACGATGCGCGGGGTATGGGACAAGGAATTACAGATTCAAGGCCAGTGGAGATGCGTTTTGGTGTATTGGTGGAAACGGAAATTTTAAAAGACAGGGCGTCGGAGAAGGCATTGATGATTAGAAATTGGATGTTAAATCCAGAGATAAAAATAGTATAAATAATGTGAATTAAAATATATATGTTAGCTGTCATTGTATCTACAGTAAGCTGCGTTGCTTCGAATTTAATCATTCGCTACGCGTCAGAACATTATACATATAATGTGGCATTTGTTTTACTTATGATAGAATGTGTAAAATTGCTTATTTGTGCATGCGTGACGCGCTACATCGGAAGGCAACCGTTTCAAGTGCGCTGGGGTTTCATTGTCAATGCCGGTCTATATTCCGTTGTCAATTTCTTAACGTATCGAATCACATCCATGATTGAACCGTCTATCTATTCGGTCTTGATTCAACATAAATTGATTTGGGTGGTCGTATTCTCTCTGATTTTACTGAAAAAGTCGTTCAGTATACAACAATACATTTCATTAATGGTCGTTTGCTTTGGTTGCATGTTGGTAAAAATGTCCAACATTGATGGTGACATTTCTGCGGAGGCCATTTTCCTCATTATTTTCCAAGGTATTTGTTCGTCTTTAGCCTCTGTATGGATTGAAAAGATGATGAAGGTCAAAGACCGCCCGAAAGTGTCGGAAGACGAGTCCAAGCAAAAGTTGTACTGGTTTTTATCTGATTCTTTTCAGATGTACATGTTTGGCATCCCAATTTATCTTTTGGGTTCGTTTTCGTCTAAACAAGAGATAGATATTCCCATGAGTTTGGGGTTTGCACTGGTCGCGGTCGGTGTTTTACAAGGATTATCGCTGGGTGCTGTTTTTGTGTACCATTCATCTGTCGTTCGTTCGTTAGTGGCGGCGATGGTCATCGTGTTGTTGGCGGTGGAACATCGGGTGTATTCTGTTGAAATTGTTTCTGGTATCGGTCTGGTTGTTTTTGGAGTGATTGGATGGTTGTATTAAACAAAAACATTTAGACGCCAGGAGGTTGGTGTACGTGACTTGGGTGTACCATTCGTTGGGTTGGATGTCGCAGTGTTCCATCAAAAATTGGTACAGGTTGTCGACGTGGCCACGGTATTTGCGAATGGTTTCGGTAGATTTGCCGTCCAAGAGCCATTCGTCCGTGTGTTCGTCCTCCCACGTCCTCCGTTTGTTGGACTTACCAGTCTTCTTGGACTTACCGGACGGGTTGGTCTGGGGCTTACCGGTCGCGGTGGGGGTGTTACCGGCCGCCAATGTCTGGTAAGTTTATTTACTATTTTTTTGTTTCGGATTTAAAACGGATTCTGGCGCCCATGTCCATTTTTAAACATGAAATATCGAAGCTTTCCAAGTTTCGTATATTTTTTTAAGGTGGCTATTGCTAGCGTATAGTTCACTATGTGACCATGGTTTCCAGTTAGCTTAAATCCAAATTAATAAATAAAAAACATTATAATTACCGAATGTATAAATATAAATAAATCCAAATTAATAAATAAAAAACATTATAATTACCGAATGTATAAATATAAAATGTCTATTCTTGTCACAGGTGGTTGTGGTTTTATCGGTTCTAATCTTGTTTATCATTTACTTTCAAAAGGCGCGCACGTCGTCAATTTGGACTGCATGTCCTACAACAGTCGTACACCAGATATTCCTGACGAATCAGAGTACGTCTTTATTCAAAAAAATTTGAGAGACGCCGATATATTAAAAATTCTTATAGATCACAATATCCAGTACGTGTACCATCTCGCCGCGCAAACGCATGTAGATTTATCATTTCGGAATTCCGTTCATTTTTCTCGGGATAACGTTGTGGGCACACATAATTTACTTGAAGCCGTCTGCAAATATGGCAAATGCAAACGTTTCGTTCACATGTCTACCGACGAAGTGTATGGACAAGTATTCGATAATGTTTCCGAAACAGCTATCATGAATCCGACAAACCCTTATGCTGCCACGAAATGCGGAGCGGAAATGTTAGTTCGTGCGTACGGCCATTCTTATGGTCTTCAATATGTGATTGCGCGCGGAAACAATGTGTACGGGCCTCGACAATATCCTGACAAATTGATTCCTATCTTTTTGAATAAAATGTTCAAAGGTGAACCTTGTGAGATTCACGGCGACGGGAATGCTCAGCGCCATTTCGTTTTTGTTATGGACGTGTGTGAAGCCCTCGAAGCAATGATGTCTTCGGGAACTCCTGGAGAAGTATACAACATTGCAAGTCCGGATGAGTTCTCTGTAAATCAGATTTTTGATATTCTTAAGATGGTTACCGGATCAACATCAGAAAAAGTAAATGTCTCTGATCGACCCTACAATGACCAACGATACCATATTGATTGTTCGAAACTAATAGAGCTCGGATGGGCTCCGAAAGTGACTTGGAAAAACGGGCTCACTGAAACTATCACGTGGTATCGCGAACACGGCGCCACCTACTGGCACAGCAAGCCGCGATGGCTTATGTATGGTGCGCGCGGATGGATAGGACAAAAATATTGTTCGATAGCTGCCGAACACGTGGAACTTATCCACGGGAAGGCACGTGCCAATTGTCCAGAAGCCATTCGTGCCGAAATGGATGCCGTTTGTGCTGAACATGTTGTGTGTATTATCGGCCGTACACATGGCCCAGGATGTGGTACCATCGATTGGCTTGAACAGCCGGGCCATTTACGTTACAATGTGCGCGACAATCTATTCGCGCCGTTCGTTCTGGCGACAGAGTGTCATCGGCGAGGTATTAAAATGACCTACATGGGCACGGGATGTATATTTAAATTCACTGACGAACAAAAAATATTTACCGAAGAAGATTTGCCCAACTTTTTCGGGTCTTCATATTCGATTGTCAAAGGATTTACAGACCAAATGATGAAACTGTATCCGGACACGGTTTTAAATTGTCGTATTCGTATGCCCATTTCATCCGACCGTTCGCCGCGTAATTTCATTACCAAGATTACGACCTATGAAAAGATTTGCAGTATGCCGAATTCCATGACGGTTCTCGAAGAGATCCTACCCATCATGGTAGATATGGCATTGAATGAACGAACAGGCACATATAATATGACAAATCCAGGTCTCATTTCTCACAATGAAATTCTAGAAATGTACCGCGAGATCGTAGACCCTGATTTCACATGGAAAAACTTTTCACAAGAAGAACAGCTCAAGATTTTAGCGGCAGACCGTTCTAACAACGAGCTGACAACGGACAAATTACAGACTCTGTATCCAAGGTTGCGGCCGATTCGGCAAGCGGTTAGAGAAACTTTATTGTCCTCCGGTGGAACGCAATGTCAACGGAGCAAAGTGCCAAAACACTCATGAAACCACCTCTAGTAAAGTCTTCGACATCACCACAAGCGTTCATAAATGGTGTGATGCCTTTATAATCGGATTGTGTCGGGTCAACTCTTTCGTCAGACATCAATAGACGTACTATTTCCAAGAAACCCCGAGCGCATGCTGCCATCAAGGGGGTTTGTAATTCGTCATCGTTTTGATTTGGGTCATACGTGCCGTCTTCTAACAATAGACGCACAGTCTCGGTATTACCAGAACAAGATGCAGCGTGTAGTGGTGTTTGTCCGTTACCGTTGACTGTAGTTGGCGAGACACCGCCAATAGTTGTTTTACAGACTCAACTACCCCCCCATTGTACTTGCATAGCAGATGCCGAGACTGCACGTTATGTAAAGACTGCGCGTTCTTTTGGTGGGACGAGTATCTTAATATTTAAGTAAACGTCACATTTATTCTCTACATATGTGGCAAATAATTACGGGTCGATTATGATAGGTGACCAAAATATAAAGTTTCATTCATTTTTTTTATGTTCATCTTGTTCTTTATGTTCATCTTGTAATTTATGCAGAAGTTTATCGTAATATGATTTTGCTTTATATGTCAATTGGGTGATTTCGTCCAAAGTAGGTGGGGCCAAAGGTGCGGGAGGTAATGACCTCGCAGCAACCCATCCACAGATTGTACCTGCTGTAAATTTCAACATTTTTGGAACATAAACAAATTAAATAGGTTTATTTTGTCTTACCTTCTGTTAATTAAATTTCCTGCTATACTCATACCAATTCCCATGCCGACACCCGCAAAAGCTGAATTCAACATTTTTGTACCCATTGACTCCTCTCTTTTTTGACGATGTCCTCTCCAATTACCACCGCGTATTTGGATGTGTCGCGAATTCTGTTGACATTGGTATAATTTACGGTACAACTCTCGTACCAATTTCTGCAGTTCCTTTATTTTTACGATTTGTAACTTTTTTATCTTTTGTTGTCTGGCTGGAATCTTTTCACTTAAATTGTATGCGCTCCGAAATTGTACCCAAAAATAGTCCAAAGCCTCATCGTTGAGATAATCCAATGCGATATCGTTCTGTTCCATTTTTTCTAAGCGTTCGACCATAGAGTCTCTACCGCGTGGTATTTGAAATTTATTTTCACTAAGTGAATCTCGCAACCATCCATTAGACATGTCTGAGAATGTCCAAGTATTATTGTCTACGCGTTCTAATCTGGCTATGATTTCTGTGCGTGTACCCGTGTTCAATACGCTAGTTTCATCCGTTTCTTTTTGGAGTTGGATATCCGTCATATCAGAGTACAATATCACACTTTCTTCTTGTTCCATTGTTTTTTTCACTGGTTGTTCCACTGTTTTTTTCGTTGGTTTCATCTTTTTTTGGACTAATTTCACATTTTTGAATGGATCTTTTTTTCCCCATTTTTTTATTTCATTTTTTATAGCAACAATCATTTGCTTGCAGTCATCTTCGTTGCGCGCATATCGACCAAATTTTACACCTGTTGTGCTTTCTATGTCTCTTGCAATATCGTTCAACTGATGCATAGTATATTTGTTCATTATTTCAGTGTCGGGTAATTTGAAATTCGTGTAAAAATTACGAATGCTTTCTTTTGTATCGAAAAAAATCATTTATGGTTAATTTTGTAATATATTTATACTGTAATATCACAGAATATCTTTGGCCGATGGGTTGGAACGCCCTGTCATAAATTGTATTGACCAATACAATGCAATCATAAATGTCAAGACCAAATCATCATTGCCTTGGTCTTTACCTGAATAAATAATTTTGGGTTTACTGTGGTTGCTACCACGAGGGATGACGATTTTACTAAAGATACCCATCTGTTTTCGAAACATGCGTTTGACTCTCGCCCCACGTGCGTTTGCATCGCCATATGGATTGACGCAGATGAATTGGGAAGCATACCACACCCCAGACGACGCAAACCTTTCCACAGCGGTATTCGAATACAATTCTTTCCTTTTGTGGGTTGTAATCACACCAGGTTCGCCTCTTTCCATCAACGACCGACACTTGGGTATATCTTTCAACATGTGAGACATATGGGACGCTTCGTGTCCTAGATTCGATTCAGGAACAAAAATGATCCAGGACGATGGAAAGATGTTACGAATTGCACGAACATGTGTTTCCAATAAATTTCTAATTTCACCATAACCTTTAACAGCGTGAGATTCCATTCCACAAATAGCGAAATTATTTGAATCTTGGTATAAGGAAACAATTGCCATTTGCGACGAGCCGCCGCCGTTCGGATCACAAGCGACAAAGATAACACGTGGTGTAGCAGGAGAAGTATAAGGTGCCCGTTTTGTAAATAAATCGAGCCAATCGTCTTGAAAAAGTGAGTTACTATCGTTCGTTGTCACCCCCATAGACTCGCGCAACATGTCCTCGGTATTATCGCCATAAATTTGACGAACCATATCTTGTTTACCACCAGATTTCCATTTTGGTAACAGATGTTTCATGTGTGTACATTTTTCAGGATGTGCACTCAGCTTACAGTCTTCACACACCATCGAAATTTGAATTTGATTGAACAGTTTATCCCCGGCCGCGTCGACCATTTCAAACATCATTGAATAAAAATTATTTGAATCTTGAGGTGTTGAAATACAAATTAACGCCGTCGTTTCAAGCTCCAACAGTGGTACAATCACTTCGTGAAACATTTTGATGGGCATAAATGCCGCTTCCTCCAGTAAAATCAAGTCACCACCGACACCACGCAGCTTGTCAGAACCCGATGGATAGGAGGCAACTTTACGGACGTCATTTCCCTCGCCATAGTAAAACAGAAATTCACCTTTTCGTTTGCAAGTTTTATCGTAATTTGTTCCCATTTGTTCATCTATCAGTTTGATAAACTCATGTACTTTGTCAAGCATACCATCCGATGCACGCTTTCCTGTCGAAAAAATACATAGCTGCGCCTTTTCAACACTCAAAAAGTACGACGCGACAAACATTGCAACAGCAGTGGTCTTACCGAAACGTCGAGGAGTAAGACACAAACATTGTTGCTTCAAATTGGGCCATTCGTTCATCGACATAATCTTGTCCATATCAACTTCGGGGTCGTCTTTGTATAAATGGAGTGCAACAGCTTGTAAAAAACTTTCATGGAATTGTTTTTGCATTTCAGAACGATCGTAGCCTTTGACATTATCCAATAACTTACGTATATTAGTCAGTCGAACATCTCCATAATTTTTTTGTTTGACTTTGACTTGATTGGTGACTGTTTCGTAATGGGTTTTGGGTTTGAGTGACACTAACGAATTTAACATTTCTTTCTGGTAGTATTCGTACGCTCCCACCAACAGTGGTCGGTACGAGACGCGCGAAGATTGCATGCGGCGACGTTTGGGAGGCGGCATGGACGAGGAAGAACTGGACGAGGAGGAAGAACTGGACATTTTACAGATATTAAACAACTAAATAGTCTTAATTTGTTAACATAAGGATTTACAAACTAACACGAAATATATTATCTGACTCAGACCTGGGACGCGTCATGATCGGACGACTCTCTGATTCGGGTGGTATCTCTAACAAATCTCGCGGTTCTTTATTTTCTACATTAGACTCTTCCAATTGCTCTTGTAATGATTTAATGATCGCGACTTGTTCCTTCAACTTTCGTTCTATTCTATGCACATATATGGGTTTCTTACGTTTTGTTAAAACGTGTTTCAATAGGGTTGGGGCGGACGACATTTGATATGTACATTTGGAGTAAATACAATTTGAAAATTATTTATTTTGGATTTTTAAATTTATAAACAGCCTTTAATTTTTTCATTGTCCTATGAATTTTTAATTCGCGTTCTAAACGCATTGGCGATGTCGCTTCCTCGCACATGTCCACTATGTTTTTAATGGAATCCATTTCTATATTCGTAGGTATGACCGTCGGAAGTTGTGCCAAGTATTCAGAAACTTTGAATGCAGTTGAAATTTCAGGTAAAACAATATTAGATTCTATTTTATTTTCTACATCCACATTCATTCCGTCAAATGTCATTTGTTGTCTTAAAGCAATATTTTTGTTGATATTAAATGCACCAGAACTCTCTTCGTGCCACCATTGTATACATTGCAAGTCGTTAGCATGGAAAATTCGAAAATGTACGGCTTTATTCTGGCGCCAAAATATTTGTACAAATTCTTGTACTGGTTGCATTTAATATCCAATACACGGTTTTAAATACGATATTTGAAAAAAAAGCTTTTTGGAAGAACCAAAAGGTCCTAATGGAAGAACACAATCCTTTTTGGAAGAACCAATTTTGTCAATTTTTTTATCAATTTCCGTTTTTTTTGCTTAGATATAGCTTTTTGATGCCATCGCAAACGTTCCAACAATCTGCTGTAACAGGCTTTGTATTGTTTCATTAGCGCTAATCGGGAGAAAGTTGTATTTTTCCAATCTTTCGGGAAATGTTTGGTTCTTCCATTAGGACCTTTAAACTTTTTCATTTTGTTGTCGAATTTCGACTGTATGTCCATTAAATGTATATATTGGTCTTTAAGCTTTAAAATTTCTTTTGCAAGTGTTTCTTCCTTTGATTTTTTGAAAAAGTTTATTTCGGCAACTTCGAATTGTTTGAATAACGACATAAATTAAATTAACCAATGAGTGTTTATATACGGTCAAATTCTTTTACTCTTTTCAAATCGATTTGCTTTCCAATTTGATTATATAAAAAAATGAACTATATATGCAGAGTGGTATAAGGCAAATGTTATCTTGGGGATTATATAAAAAAGACGTTGCATGGGGTAAACGATGTTGTCCCTGCAAAGAAGCTCCAGGATTTTGGTCGGTCAATTGGGCCGCTGCTCTCCTGCACTTGTTGAACACGGTCGCGACCTTTGCTTTTTGGGCCGCGTCCGACGACCAAGACCAAGTGTATCAATTGACCGAAACCGCTGCACCTTGGACCAGCATAACGGGCACGTCGAATTGTACTACGAATTTGCCAGCGAATGCAACGCTATCGTTCCAAACATCGGACGATTGGTGCATTTCTCGCGTGACAACAGTTACGAGTGACCTGTCTTTGTGGTGGTTGGTGATTGCTTTTCACTTTTTGTCGTTTGCGTTCCAGGCAGCGGCGATGATGCAGTGGAAATTTGTCTGTTGTGGGCACGAATGCGTGCGTGAGAGTTACGTCGACGAAGTTGACGAGCAGGGAACCAATGTATTACGGATGATTGAATATAGCATCTCGGCGACGTTGATGCAGATTGCCATCGCATTGGTGTTGGGCATTTGGCAACGGTTGGTGATTATGGGCGTGGCTTTTCTGACAGTGAACACAATGTTGTTGGGCCTTATCGCCGAACAGTTGAACGCATTGACCAAAACGACGCCCGTCGTAAAGATATTGGCTTGGGTTGCGCATTTCACGGGATGGGTGTCAATGGGTGGTGTGTGGGTCATTTTAGGCCGTCAATTTTACTACACAGTGCAAACATCGACGGTCCCCCCGCCTGAATTTGTCTATGTAATCGTGGGTGTGATAGCGGTATTGTACACTGGATTTGGTACCATTCAATTGGTACAGCTGTGTTTGTCAACTGGTAAAAACGACGCCAAATTGAATCGTGCTATTGAAATGGCGTACACGGTCAGTTCGCTAACATCGAAGACGTTTCTGGGATGGATTATTTTTGCCAATGCGTTGGGCGGTATTGCTCAAGTTAAGTCAAAATAAAGTATAAATAAACATTTTTTTTTCTGTAATGGATATACTCCCTACATTAGATTTCGAAGCTGTTGCTGATAATACGGGAATGATAGACGAGGACGATCCCGGCGAATTCGTCCCGTGTCATTTTTCCGACGACGAAGAAGAATCCCACGACTTGGATTGTCAGTGTGCACTATGTCAGTATGGTGACGGTGGTTCGGGCGAGGCACATTCCGTCATTCAAAGAATGCAGGAAATTGATTCCCAAATGGTGGGCAAAGTGCGCGACGAAGAAATTTACAATTTGCAGGCGGATTTGTATCGCACTCACGTGAAAGAACCGTTAGAGCGCCAGGGCATTGAGGCGCCGAACGTGACGGCGGAGACCTGCAGGGCGCATTTTTCCAAGCATCGGATGAATATGAAGAGGATGATTGGTTCTGAAATTTCGTTTGTGAATTCGATGCAGAAGCACGTGCGTCGGGAGAATATTTTAAGCCGCAATAATGTGACGGGCCGTACCAAGGTGGACAATGGTTCGATTAAACAGTGGATTAGTTTGAGTAAACACAAGTTGGATTTGATCAAGTACTACAAGAATACATTGTCAAAGGAGTCGGGTAAAAAAACGGCGTCGATAAAACCATACAGTTTCTCTTAATAAAACTAAGATAAGTAAGTCTTATGTGAATTATAAAGTGTCATACAATTCTATAAAAAAAAATGCCCAAAACAAAATCCCGTTCCAAACAGAATGAACTTCAATGCCGTGAAATGAGTCGTGACCTTGTTAACTTTCCCACTGGAAAACCGTTCAAATCTAATTTGTTAAGTGAAGTTGTCCAATACCACTGTCGTGGCAAAGCGAATGTCAGAACTGGGCATTTTGAATGGCGCATCGACTTTCGTGGAAATCGTGTATTGTATTTCGAAAAAAGGAAATGTGTTTGGGATTCCATAGGTTGGAAGAAATGTGCGCAGCGGTGCGACTCTGGCAAAAAGAAAATGTCCGTTAAGGTTGAACAACTAGCTAGCAAAGCTGATAAAATCGCAGCCATGAGACATCAAGTATTCAATCGTACGAGACTGACTTATGTCAAATCAAAGGGGGCTTATCAACCGAGCGGGAGCATCAAATGGTTTATTCCTGAATGTCCTCAATGTGAACGCAAACATGTTCCCTTTGATGTCGACCATAAGAGCTTGATGTTTTGCCAAATAAGGGACCAATTTTTACAAAAATGTGATGTGAGTCTTGATGATATAAAAGTTGAAAAAAAAGATACTGTGTGGATTATGTCTGACGAACATCAATTTTTGTCGTGGCAACAGTATCACGATGACTTGGTCGATTATCAAATATTATGTCGTGATTGTCACAAAACAAAAACAAAACTAGATTTATTAAAATTAAAGAATTGAAATTTTTTCGCTGCTGATCTGGTGGGCTACTCAACAACTGGAATGTGTTGATTACAATTTATTGTTTTGAGATTAGGTCTAATTGTTGTAAAATGTGTTTGAGACCAGATTGGACTTCTTGTACTTGACCATCAATGGAATAACAGTATGTCCATTTGTCCGATCCAAATCGTTTACGCCGGAGGTTAAACTTCCGATGCAATCCTTTGAATTTTTCAACAGAAAAGTTGCCCAGATGCAATCTTTTCGCACCGATAAACCCCTTGTAAGGCTCTTCCACCGAGTCTTCCGCCGAGTCTTCCGCCGAGTCTTCCGCCGAGTCTTCCGACTCCTCTTCACAACTGGATTTGCGCAACACTGTTTGGATCATATTTACAATGATCTCAGCATGGAATTTCTCCATTCCCGCGTCCAAAAGATGGTTGACGTTGACGTGGTGCACCATTGCCACGTTTGTTATGCGCAAGCGGGCAAAGTAGACATCGAAACTCTTATCAACGCCACATTGAGCAAGAAATTCCACTACATTTGTGGGAAGTGGCTTTAGTGGGTGTATTTTATCGTGAATGTAACGGGCGGAGTCAATGCCCATGACAGTGACCAATTTATTCAAAGTAATCCCTCTCATCAGGTCTGTATTGACCAGTTGCAGGTTTGCAAGTGCTGGGAAGAATTGTTCGTTTACGTCACGTCCGCGAAGGAACTCTTTTATTCCTTCGCTCAACTCCATTATTGAAAAACAGGATGATGTTCGAAATCCAAAATGTTTCCAAATTTGGATCAATATCTTTTAGGGCCGGCGGCAATATGGGGACAGATGAAGAAAAACGTATTATACTGAATTCCTCCTTGGTTTCAAGGCCTATAATACGTTTCTCTCCCCCGTCGGCGGTTCAAACCCCCATATTGCCGCCGGGCCTAATATCTTTCCAGAATATCTGTGTGTGATTTTTTTTGCCTTTGATGACAGTAAATCTCCCAGTGGAAATACAGTTTAATTCAGGAGCAAAGTTTTGGTTTGAGACATAAACCCGCTAATTGGGTAAATGACAATCCCAAACAGAATAGCACACCCTGTAATCATATCCAATCCTATATATATTACATATAATGTCACCATTAAAGGAAGTAACATAATCATATGAAATCCATTAAAATAAATATGTGAAGCAATCTCCAAAAGGACAGAAGCTGCACAGAAAAAATTATTCAAAATAAGATTTTCTGTAAAATCCAAAGAAACCAAAATAGTGATACAAAAAATTGAAAAGATAGAAGTTTTTTAAAATTGAAATATATGATGACATATTATAAATTCGTACAAATAATTATGGAGGCACAGATTCTAATCTAATTTTTGGTGTAGGGACCACGCAAGTAGCTAATGATAAGAAAATACCTTTAAAAGACACTTCATTTTTTTCTAAGAAAAAAAAATTCCCATGTTCATATGTTTGGGCATCAAAATCTAGATTGTATATTTGTTTATAATGTTGTTTGGCTTCTTCAGAAGATTTAAAAGATGTTTCCAGATAGGAAATGCGCCCATCTAG